>ERZ795047.374-NODE-374-length-56820-cov-7.648234_pt1 | contig 56820 bp, 64 predicted proteins | sample MGYA00375131_ERZ795047 | MGnify/ENA primary metagenome ERZ795047 (study PRJEB30176, sample SAMN05720228) | activated sludge metagenome | isolation source: Anaerobic digester | place: Japan | collected 2015-05-20 ... | reverse complement strand
GATTATATACTTTCAAACTTGGTAATTGAAGGGCTGACCAAATCATTGATGCAGACATAAGGGAAATCAATATTCCGGGTATTATTACAAGCGAAATTGAATTGCCTTCAAAAGGAAAATACGGTTCAATTATTTCTTGGATATCTTCTAACCCTGATGTAATAGACAGTTATGGGAATGTCACTCAAGGAAATGAGGACATTTCCGTAACCCTAACGGGTATTTTCGAATGCCAAGGATTAGAAGTTTTGGTTGATTATGTTGTTTTAGTTAAAGCAGCAGAAGAATTTGATTATTATGCTGCTATTGATGACAACCTGGTGGGAGAAGCATTGCTGCTGGCTTTACGAGAGTTGATTACGGAAACTCATACCCATAAAACAACCTACGAAGAGTTAAAAACGTATTTGCAGGATACCGATGAAGACATCGATAATCGGGACAATATTATCCTGTTTTACAGCGGTCTTTCGATTGAGTCAACTTGGGGAGAAAATTGGAACCGGGAACACGTTTGGCCAAAAAACCGCGGTTGGTTTAAAGAAAGCGGAGCCGGAAGCGATTTGCATCACCTTCGTCCTGCCGATCCAAGCGTTAACAGTTCAAAAAGCAACAAACTCTTTGGTGAAGTTGAGAAAGAAAGAGAAGTAATGCTGAGTGAGTTAAATGGCGGAGGAGGAAGCGGATGCTATTCCGATGCGACGTATTTTGAACCTCGCGATGAGGTTAAAGGCGATGTGGCAAGGATTATTTTCTACCTGTTCACCCGTTATCCGGAAAGCGATGATTACGACTTTACGGATGTTGCCGAAAGTTTGGAATTATTGTTGGAATGGCATAACAATGACCCGGTTGACGAATTTGAACGTCTGCGCAACGATAAAATTGCCGAATACCAGGGAAACCGTAATCCTTATATCGATAATCCTCAATACGCATTATTGATTTGGGCATAAAAAATGCATTTTATTGATTCAAAAATGATTATAAGCAATTTGAAATGTTTATAAAACAGTTTCGGTTTGTGGTCATTTTGAATTCGAAATCATATAGACATTATCAAAAAGGCTACTTTGGGTGTGATTATACCTCAAGGTAGCCCCTTTTTATTGTTTGATATTTTTTATTTTGACTTGGAATTTAGGGTTTATTGTGATAAAATGAAACCGTGAGTAGAAAAACGAAAACAAATAATTTAAAAGAAAAGAGGTCATTAATATGCCTAAAATAATGGGGATTGAACACATCCTTTATTTGATTTTTTGGATAACAATGGGAGTTTCGACAATTTATTTCATCAAAAGGAAAGTTAAGGATGAAAGAACCTTGACGTTAATAACTAAAGGAGTCGGGGTTTTGTTACTTTTGGCCATCACATGGAACCGGGTTTCGATTGCAGTAGTGGGAAAAAACGCTTTGAAACTGTTGCCGGATAGTTTTTGCGGCACGTGCAGTCTGGTTTTTGCTTTGGCAGTTATCCTGGGCAAAAAAGACAATATTGTTTTGCACGGTGTTGCTTATATGGGCGTGGTAGGAGGACTAATTACGATTTTTTATCCGGATTTCATCGGTCAAGCCCCCTCCATTTTCCATTCCCGTACCATCTCGGGTTTAATCCATCATACCCTTATGGTCTATTTGTTTTTCCTGATGCTTTTAACAAAATACTTAAGGCCGACTTACAAAAAGTGGTATGCGGTGGTGCTAACCGGATCCTGCTTCATAACCTACGGTTTGTTCTTAATCAAAGCACTGGGTTTACCGGATGCCATGCAGATTGAAAACCCTATTCTTTCGGGCACCAAACTTTACTGGTATGCGCTTTGCGGAATATTTTTGCTTGTTTACGGGGTATTTATTGCCTTGTGGGAATTGATAAAAGCACAGATAGAACGAAAAAAAGCTTAATTAAAACCGGTAAACCGTTGAAAAAATCAGGCTAAATTTTATAGGAGTAGAAAATGGTTTATAATTGGATTGATGCCAAAGCTTACAAAATGGATTGTTTTTTGTTTTTTGACCGCTGGATTCTCGACTTTATTTTTCAAAATATTGAGGATTCGGATTACGTTGGAGATATGGCGAAAGCCTTATACAACTATCCCTATGTGAAAGAATTTATCCGAAAAAAAGCCCCGGAAGTATCGGGCTTTATGGATGCGATTGACAGAGTGGATTGCACCAAGTATTCCCTGGCGGAACTGCGCGAAGCGGAGACCAAAATCCTGCAAATGCATGAAACCTTTGTCGTCTATGCTTTTCCAGAAGTAATGAATCGGGTCAACTATATCCGCAACTGGTCCCCGGAATATCTTTACCGTTTGGTCGATCTGACTGAAAAAACCGTTTTGGATGTCGGAGCTGGAACCGGACGGTTGACGTTTGCGGCGGCAAAAATGGCTAAGAAAGTTTATGCCAGCGAACCGTGCGATTGTTTGCGGGAGTACATGCGCGATTACATCAAACAAGAAAAAATCACCAATGTCAAAGTCTTGGACGGTTTTGTGGAAAATCTGCCTTTCGAAGACAATACTTTCGATGTCGTTATCGGCGGTCATGTGGTCGGCGATGATTACGATAAGGAAATTGCCGAAATTACCCGGGTATTAAAAGACGGCGGAATAATCGTTCTTTGTAACGGCGACGATGAGTTTAAGCGAAAAGGACCGGACCAAGAATTGGTTAAGCGCGGTTTCGAATGGTTTGTTCACGAAAGCATCGAAGGCGGAATCATTTACGATTACCGAATACGGGTCAAAAAATAAAACCCAAGAAGTATAGGGGGAAAGAAAAATGTGCGATACTTTTTACAGAAGAACTTTAAACAAAACAATTTTTGCCAAAAACAGTGATCGCAGCGCCAATGAACCGAATCTTTGTCTCTTCTACCCGCCTCTTGAAGGCGATGAGAACCGCCAATGTACTTACATCGGTGTCGGTAATGTTGGTCCCATCCGTTCTGTTTTGCTGGTTCAGCCGAGTTGGATGTGGGGCGGCGAAATGGGAATCAACGACCGGGGAGTCGTAATTGGCAACGAAGCGGTTTTTACCAAATCGAAAGGGAAAAAAGAAAACAAACTGATTGGGATGGATTTGCTTCGACTGGCTTTGGAACAATCTTCAAGTGCTCAAGAAGCAGTCGATGTTATCATAAAGTATCTTCAGGAATTTGGCCAAGGGGGAAACTGCGGTTTCGACAAGCATTTTTATTACGACAATTCGTATTTGATTGCGGATGGGAAAGAAGCTTTTATTTTGGAAACGGCCGGTAAAAATTGGGCCCTAAAAAAGGTACATGATTTCGGCGCCATCAGCAACCGTCTCTTTCTGAATCGGGACTACGACCAAGCTTCGAAACCCGGAATCGACTTTGCCAAAACGCATACCGAACCAGTTTTTTCTTACTTTTCCCAAGCCAAGGTTCGTCGAAGCTGCGTCATCAAGGAAATCGACCGAGAAGAATTCGGAGTCGAAAGCGCCATCGAAACCTTGTCGATGCATCATCCGGACGATGAAAAGAACTTATACAAAAAAGGAAGCGTCCGAAGCGTTTGCATGCATCAAAGTTTGCTGGGGGACCATACTACCGGCAGTATGATTGTCGATTTCCAGGTACCGTACCCTACCATTTGGTTAACCGGTTCAGGCAGTCCGTGCCTATCGCTATTTAAGCCATGCTTTTTCGGTATCGTCCAACCGCCGATTTTTGCGGACAAAGAAGCGGCTCTATCCTATTGGCTGGAACACGAATACCTAAATCGCGCTGTTTTTGCAAACCTTATCGACAAGACCGAATACCTTCGAAAAAGAGACCTCTTGCAAAAAGAATTTATCGAAGAAGAAGCAAAACTGAGAGCCCAAAACCCGAGTCTTAAAGACCTTGAAGAATTCGCGAAAAGCTGTTTCGAAAAAGAACAAAAGTGGCTTCGGGAATACCAAACCGAAATTCAAGCAGTCAAAAACCAAACCGTAAAAATGCCGAAAACTTGGGCAAAGAAAACCAAAGTTTTGGGTCGGAAGGTATTTGAAACGGATTACGATAAAAGAAATAATCGCTAATAAAAAGGGAGAAACCGATGGGCTTCTCCTTTTTGGTTGGATAGATTTAAATTTGGTTATTTGATGATTTTAGCCAATTGTTTGGCGACTTCGTAGAAACCGAGATCGGTTAAATGCGTTCCGTCAACCGAACCTTCGCAGTCCATTTTTTTGATCAGTTTTGTTCCGTCGATGAAGGTTATGCCGTATTTTTCCGCGGTTTTCTTCTGCAACTGGTAGAAACCTTTTCGGTAAGCGCGAAGTTTATCGTTGATGAAGACGATAGCTTCGTCAAAATGGCTGATTAAGAAAATTTTCAGGTTTTCTTTGTTTTCTAGGTGTTCCATGAAATAAGTAAACCTTTCCTGGAAATGTTCATAGGAAGGGGAATTTGCTTCCACTTCGAATAACAAATATTTTACCTTTCTTTCCCGGATGATTTGATTGATGATGGTAAGCATCGCTGGTTCGAGTTTGCAGCTGCCCGAAAAGCCGGAACTTTGCTACGAAGTATCAACCGACAATTCGGATCTTCCTTGGCTTTATGCAATAAGCGACAGTTACCGAATTTCCCATTTGGTTAATGTCAGAATAATCAATTATGCAAAAGTAATCCGAAGTTTACTCAAACAAAAAAACAATCTGCCGAAAGGTACGATTACTATTCGAATTCAGGAAGCGGTTAATTTAAAAGTAACTGTTGGCCTTGATATTTCGGTGGAGGAAATCCCCGATCAACCAAACTTTGATTTGGTATTGACCGAAAGGGAAGTCCATCAGATTCTGTTCGATAACCCGCTTTTTTGGGGCGATAAATATCCTTTACTTAAGGCTTATTGTCCTTTTTCGTTGCCGGTTACTCTTTCCAGTCTTGATAGTTTTTAATCTGTTTTCCATTAGGATTTTATTCCTCTTCATTAAGCGCAGTTTTTCTGCGCTTTTTTTCGCTTCTTGTTTCCTTTTTCAGTCGATTGTGCTGAAATGATGGCAAATAGAAAATCATTTTTTGTAAGAAAATACTTTATAGGAGGAAAAATGGACCGTTTGTTTGCTTATTTGTCAAAACCGAAGCCCTATGAACCAAGCACGCATCCTTTTTGGGATGACGAACATATTTCCAAAGGGATGTTGGAAGCCCATTTAAACCCGGATCGGGATGCGGCGACGCGGAAACATTCGTTTGTCAAACAATCCGTGGAATGGCTGTGCAAAATGTTTCCCAGTCAAAAATATCCCAAAGTTTTGGACTTGGGGTGCGGTCCGGGCATTTATGCGGATTTATTGAACCAAAAAGGTTATTCGGTAACCGGAATCGATATTTCCGAACGCTCAATCGCTTATGCGAAAGCCCAAAACCCAAATAACATATATTTTTGCATGAATTACCTGAATTGCGATTTTCCGGCCGAATTTGACCTGATTTTGCTCATTTACTGCGATTTTTCCGTTCTTAGAGAGGATGAAAGACAAAAACTATTGAGAATTGTCTTTAAAGCGCTAAAAAAAGGGGGCTATTTCGTTTTTGACGTCAATACCCTTAAATTTTACCAAAATCGGCCCGAAGAACAAAAAAACTGGTATTTAAACGAAGGAAGCGGCTTTTGGCGGGATAAAACCTACTTGGTGCTTGAATCTTTTTATATCTATGAACCGGATGTTTTCCTTAAGCAATATGTGGTGCTTGAGGAAGACTTATCGTTTAGGGTATACCGGATTTGGGATAAAGCCTATACCGAAAAATCGCTGATGGAAGAATTGAAAACCGTTAGTTATTCGGAATGTCGGATTTTCGAAGATGTTTGCGGAAAAAAGTTTAACGAGGATTCACGTACAATGTGTGTCGTTTTGAACAAATGATTTTTTCAAATCTTTTTAATTATTTGAATTTTTCAACCTGCTAAAAGAATCCGAATAATAAAAAAGCAAGCAAAAAACCTTATTTGCTCGCTTTTAAAATTCAATTATTTTTTTGATTGTTAAAGTGGGGTATAAATGATAAACTATTCGCATCAATTTAGCTTTGGAGTGAGAAAAGATGAATACAAAGTTAATGAAAACAGCCAAAAAGGAAGCCCGTAAGTTTTTCCACGGCGATATAATGGGCGCAAAATCCAATTTGCAACCGATTGCGAAACTATTTCCCACCTCACCGACTTGGCAACTGGAACAATGGAAAAATTGTTGGTGTGCCGCTTTTGTATATTATTGCGTAATCAAAGCGGGTTACGATTTACCGGTAAAATATCCGAGCGAAGCGGTATCGTGTAATTTTGCGGGGGTAAAAGCTTGGGAAGAGTGGGCCAAACTGTCGGAAAATCAATATTGGCTTAGTTCCAAAAGCCCAAGCTTTACGCTTGAACCAGGCGATATCGTCCTTTTTGACCATGTTTTTTTAAACCAGGAACACGACCATATCGGAATTGTCGTGGAAGTAAAACGAAACACAATCAAAACCGCCGAGGGCAACTTAAACAATGTTTCCGCGATTGTCGAACGTCCCATTGAGGAACATATCCGAGGAGTTGTAAGACTCCCGTAAATTGCAAAGGAAAAAGGATAATGAAGACCGAAAACAAACTAACCGAAATCAGAAAAAAACACCAAATGTCGCAATCCGTGCTTGCCCAGCTGTTAAATACGGACCAAGAAACCATCAAATTATGGGAAAAAGGGTTGTTGGTTCCCGACATCGAAATACTATGGAAATATGCAAATCTTTTTAAGGTTCCTTTGGAATCATTTGCCACCGAAGCTGCTCAAAAAAGTATTCAAAAAGACTTTGGTGCTTTTTCCTACTGGGAACTTTATTCGAGCGATTTACAGGCCGAATTCCGTCAATCTCTGGCCGAAGGATTGACGGTCGAACCGTATCAATCCCTGATCGAAGCGGTTTCCAACCTGCCGACGGGAGAATTCAAAGAAAGATTGGCGGACAATTTATTCCAAAAAGTCCTTAATGCCGAAATCAGCCCCGATTATCCCTATCGGGAACCGTCTGATTTAAAAACAATCAAAGAGTTGCGAAGAACCAAGGAGACAAGAAAGCAAGCGGTTAACTATGAAACATTAGCCGACAAAGTCCGGGGTGCTTGGTTTGGCCGTGCCGCCGGTTGCATGCTGGGGAAAGCCGTCGAGTGCATCAAAAGCGATGAACTCATTCCCTTTCTGAAGGAAACAGGCAATTACCCGCTGCATCGTTATATTTACGCAAGCGATCTGACGGAAGAAATAATCCGAAAGTACCGCTTTGATTTTTCCACCCGGGAATATGTGGATAGACTGGATTTCATGCCTTCCGATGATGACATGAATTATTTGGTGATGGCCCAGCAGGTCGTTGAAACCTGCGGTTTGGATTTTTCTTCTTTCGATATGGCAAAAGCGTGGTTAAAATACCAAACCAAGGATTGCTACTGCACGGCGGAAAAAGTTGCCTATTGCAACTTTATCAAAGGGTACTATCCGCCGAAGTCGGCTATCTACAAAAACCCTTACCGGGAATGGATCGGCGCCCAAATCCGCGGTGATTATTTCGGTTACATTAATCCGGGCGACCCGGAAAAAGCTGCCGAAATGGCTTATCGCGATGCCTGTTTGTCGCATGTGAAGAACGGGATTTACGGAGAAATGTTTGTGGCTGCCACTTTGGCAATTGCCGGAACAACCGATAGGATTGAAGATATCATTTTGGGGGCTTTGGCCGAGATTCCTGCCACCTCCCGGTACTATGAAGCGGTTATGAGCGTTTTTCAAGGCTATAAAGAAGGAAAAACCTTTGCTGATACCCTAAAGTCTATCCATAAACGGTTTGACGAAAAGACCGAATATGATTGGTGCCATGTGCTTCCGAATGCGATGATTGTCGTAGCTGCTTTATTATACGGAAAGGGCGATTTCGGAAAATCGATTTGTTTGGCCGTGGAATCGGCTTTTGACACCGATTGCAACGGGGCAACCGTTGGTTCTATTTTGGGTATGGCCCTGGGTTTTGAACGGATTCCGCCGTATTGGTATCAAACCTTCAACAATCGATTGCAAACCACCATCTTTGGGGTAGAAACGGTGGATTTCAGTTCTTGCATTGCCAAAACCCTAAGACATATTGATTGGAGAATCAAGTAGTAAAAATAATTTTCTAAAAAAATATAAGCGGTTATCATACATGGGTTCTTTTAGAACCAGGGGTTTTAACCGCTTTTTTTTATTTAAAAAAGTTTGGTAAACTTGTGCAAATCTAATCGGCTACTTGACAATTCAAGAATATAGTAATAGTGACGGAAAGGGGGTGTTGTTATCAGATTATTATTGTTATCGGCTATCTTGATTCTTGCAGCTTCGATAGGGCTTTCGATTGTGCTGATCTTCGGCTTAGGTACAACCATTGGAATTGTACTCGCCGTAATTTTCAGTATCATGTTTTTGGTAGGTTGGATTGGCGCAATTCTCGCCCTTGCCAGACGTTGTAGGACCGATTAGGTGATTAGCGGCCGTAATCTTGGAAGAGGCTTTCAAGGTTACGGCCTTTCCAATTTGCGACAAACTTTGCAAAATATTATAAAAATTCTTGTAATGTTTATCATAGTTTAGTAAAATTCTATAGTAATGGCTTTGGAAAAATTCAAAAGACATTGCATTACGGGATTATGACAACGGTTTTTCTGTCGCTTTTCCCGAAAATGTTTCTCAACAAAAAAAGAAAAGATATTTTGGGAAGGTTATTATGTACATCTTAGTTGTCGATGACGAAAAAGATATCCGAAATCTGTTGCAAATGACCCTTGAAGAAAACGGTTATAATGTTGTTGGGGCAACCAACGGAAAAGAAGCCCTTGAGATGTTAAAACAAGCCGACATTCAGCTGGCGATTGTCGATGTGATGATGCCGGTAATGGACGGTTTTAACTTGGTGCGAACGCTTCGCGAATTTTCCCCAGTCCCCGTCATTTTTTTGACATCGAGAAGCGATGAAATGGATAAAGTATTGGGGCTGAGCCTTGGTGCGGACGATTATTTGGCCAAACCGTTTTCGGTTGCCGAATTATTGGCACGGGTTAAAGCCATCCTCAGAAGAGTAAACCGGTACAAAGAACAACCGTCCGGGAACCCCGACTTAATCAAATACGGAAATCTGGCGATTGATAAGGCCACGTGTACGGTCTATAAGGACGGAAAACCGTTGGAGCTCGGAGCCAAAGAGTATAAAATGCTGTTGTATTTTATGGAAAGACCGGAACGCGTGTTCACCAAAAAACAGTTGTATTATGCCGTATGGGAAGACGATTATCTGTTTGACGACAATACAATCATGGTTCATATCAGCCGGTTGCGCAGCCGAATCGAGGATGATCCCCAAAACCCGCAATACTTAAAAACCATCCGGGGAATCGGTTACAAATTGCATTATACGGGCAAATAAAGATGCGAAAAAGATTATCGAACACCTTTTTGGGTTATTTCTGGATTACTTTTGCTTTGACGGTTTTTTCCACACTTTTGGCTTTTGTCTTGTTGTCTGTCGCGAGCCGGTGGATTGCGGGGGAGTTGGCCAAAAACCGTTATTCTGCCCGTTCCGTGATCCAGGCCGATTATCGGAAAATCGATGCTTCGGAAATTGTGGCAAACGGCGGGGGAGTACAGATAATTGATAAAAATTATACGGTTATCTATTCGGTCGGTATCGATACGATTCATAAAAACCAGCTGACGGTGGAAGAATTTACCGAGCTGTTAACCGAAAGTAAAAACAAACCGTATCATTATGACATCGAATATGAACCGACCGGCGAGTTTTGGCTAATTGTGACCTTTCCGACATCCATTCGCTTTGATTTTGCTTTGGTTTACAATAAGGAAGCAAGCCGAAGCGATTTTTACCGTTCCTTGAGCGTTTTGATTGGTGTGGGGTTGTTTTACCTCGTTTTGCTTTCCGTTATCAGCTATATTTATGCCCGCTTGACTTCGTCCCAAATAACCGTTCCGCTAAAGAAATTAACCCAAGGGACGCTTTCTTTGAGAGAAGGAGATTATTCGGCGCGAGTCGATTTGCATTTGAAAAACGAGTTTAAAGACTTGCAGGATACTTTCAATGAAATGGCCGCTCGGATTGAAGAGGAAATCACTTTACGCAAACTAGCCGAAGAAAACCGACGGCGTCTGATCCTGGACATTTCCCATGACTTAAAAAACCCTCTGACCAGTATCGGGGGGTATGCGGAAGTATTGAAAGATAAGTATGATATTCCGGAACTTCAAGCCATTTATCAAAACAGCCGACGGGCGAGTTTTATGCTGAATGAGTTGTTTGAACTGTCGCAAATCGACAGTCCCGACTTTACCCTTAAAAAAGTAAAAACCGAGCTGTGCGAAACGATGCGCCTCATTATCGGAGAAATTATCCCACAACTCGAAAGCGCGGAATTTGCTTACGAATTCGATATTCCGGATTCGGACATTTTTGTCTTGCTCAATCCGGGTCAATTTAAACGGGTAATCCATAATTTGATCGATAATGCGATTCGGTACAATCCGAAAGGAACATTAATATCAATAAATTTATCGATCAATGAGGAGAATGCAGAAATCAGGGTTGCCGACAACGGTGTCGGTATCCCTCTTAATTTGACCAAGGAGCTCTTTACACCGTTTGTGCACCGCAATACCGCGGAAGATAGCAACCGTTTCGGAAGCGGCCTCGGTTTATCGATTGCCAAAAAAATTGTCCAAGCCCACGGGGGCGACTTGGTTTTGGAACCGACCGAAAGGGGAACGTCCTTTTTAATCACCGTACCCCAAATTTAAGGAAAATTTAAGATTTTGTTCAGCCTTAGGAAAGATTCATGTACTATGATAGTAGTGGGTTGAAAATAAGGCTGTTATTATTTGATACATTGCGGAGGAAAAGATGAAAAAGCCCACCTTATTTCGGATTTGGAAAGAAAGACTTTCTTATTGCTTGTATAGGAAAGAACTTTATCAGAAATTTGCGGAAAAAATGCCTTTGGGAAAAGAAGCAAACATTTTGGATTTCGGATGCAAAACCGGCGAGATGTCCCTGACCGTATTAAAAACCGATTTCAGGGTTAATCTGACCTGTTTTGAAAAAGATCATCGCTGGTTAAAAGCCTGCCGACGGACGCTTCATAAATATCCGAATGTCGTCTTTACTGAAACTCTTTCGGAAATCGAAGCCCGAAAACCATTTGACCTCATTTATTGTCATATGGCTATTTCTGGGTTGTCCCAAGAAGAAGTCGAAACAATTTCCGCTTTTCTGTGCGACAGTTTGAATAAAGGCGGTATCATTGTTTTTCGCGAGTCGATGAAAGAGATCGAAAAAGTAATAAAGGCTAAACTGATCTTTTATCAGAAAAAAATGCGTTTAACCCAAAGTTCCATTTCCGATTTACCGGTTTTGGGAACTGTCATCGAATGCGTGTATCAAAAATAAACGAAGCTTTATTAACCCCTTGATTATTAAAAAATTGGGAGGTTAATGATGTTATTAGTGATTGTCTTTCTTGTATTAACGTTATTCCTTGTACTTTTAGTTCCGGTAATCCTTTTTCAGGGAGGAAGATGTTTAAGCCTGGTGATTTCCCGAAAAAATGTTCCCATGGTTTTTAAAAGCCTGAAAAGCAGTATGATTCTGAGCCTGGTTGTTTTGGTTTTGGATATCGGAGTAATTTTGGGGAGCAAACTATTTGATTACACTCCATCCATCAGGGATGAAGCGGGAAATGTTATCGATGGCGCTATTGCCGAACTTAAAATGCTCCGTTTAAACGGACGCAAGCAATGGATTAGCATCCGCGGCCATGACCAAAATAATCCGGTGCTGCTGTTTTTGGCGGGAGGTCCCGGAGGAACCCAAATGGCGGCGGTCCGTCACGAATTGCCAGAGTTGGAAAAAAATTTCGTGGTAGTTAATTGGGACCAGCCTGGTTCAGGCAAGTCTTATCAAGCTTTGAAAAAAACCGAAATTACCCTTGATACTTATCTTGAAGACGGCTATGCGTTGACGGAATACTTAAAAATGCGTTTCGAAAAAGAGAAAATCTATTTAATCGGCGAATCGTGGGGAAGCGCCCTGGGAATCTTTTTGCTTGAACGGCATCCGGAATCGTATCATGGCTTTATCGGTACCGGTCAGATGGTTGCGTTTTGGGAAACCGAAAGAATCGATTATTATAAAGCTATGGAACTGGCCAAACAAAACGGGGACCAAAAAACAGTGGATCGGCTTCAAAAAAACGGCGAACCCCCGTATTACGGCAAAAGCGTCACATGGAAAAGCGCGGTTTATTTAAACTATCTCACGGCCCAAATGGCGAAAAATCCAGAAGTGCATAACCCGGGGTATAATACGATTCGGGATTTAATGTCGAGCGAATACACGTTATGGGACAAAATCAATTTTTTCCGGGGCATCATCAATACTTACAATAATGTTTATCCTCAATTGTATGAAATTGATTTACGGAAGGATTATCCGAAATTGCAGGTACCGGTCCACTTTTTCCTAGGACGCCATGATTTAAACGCACCGACCGCTTTGGCAGAGGAGTATTATCAATTATTGGAAGCGCCGGAAAAATCTTTGATCTGGTTTGAACATTCCGCCCATAGCCCTTGGATCAACGAACCCGACTTATTTGTAAAGGAGGTGTTGGAATGTTTTCTATCGAAATGAAAAAAGCGGAACAACGTTTTAATATGAAAAAAGCCATTTATGCTTTAATCATCAGTATGTTCTACTTTTTTGTTTGGGGATGCGGGTTTTCTTTCGGAACCATCATCATCACGGAGAGTGAAGCCCAAGACGAGTTTTTAATCAAATTAAATGATTACAACGACCGAAAAGAATGCCGAATCACGCTCGGAAAAGGCGAAAGCATCCAAATCGAAATCGAAACCAAAAAAGGAACAGTGTCCCTTGACATGGTCGGAAAAAAGGGCAGCAACCCTTATTCCGGCAACAAATTGGAAAATATCCGATTCATGGTTGCGGTAACCGAAGCCGATGTTTACACCTTTAACGTCAAAGGAAACAAAGCAACCGGAACGATTAAAATCAAAAAAATATCCTGAACCGGCGGTTTCCCAATTGTGAATTTTTCTCGAATGTAAGAATCTATCCCCAACAAACTTAAAAAAAATTACTACAGATTGAAAGGAGGCTTTTTATGACCTCAATGCAAATTGTTTTAATTACCGTTTTTGGACCGATTATTGTACTTTTCTTTGTTGCGGCGCTGTTTATGCTGAAAGGGAAAGGATCGTTTTTGATTGCCGGTTACAACTCCATGAGCAAAGAAGAAAAAGCCCCCCTACGATGAAAAAGCCTTGACGAAATTCATCGGCCGCATCATGTTAATCATAAGTTTTATGTTTCTAATTTTAATAATCGGTTTGTTTTTCAGTATTTATTGGATAATCGGGGTTTTCGTCGCAGGAATCATTGTTACCAGTATTTATGCTCTCGTCAAAGCGAACAGTACCAAATTTAAAATAAAACCGTAGGAGAATCTTGCATGATAAAACTGGAAAAAGTCACCGAAAAAACCTTCAAAAAGATTCTATCCTTAAAAGTAACCAAGGAACAAGAAGCTTATGTTTCCTCGAACCTCGTTTCGCTGGCTCAGGCTTGGTTATATTATGAACATGCCCGTCCGCTTGCCATCCTTTTGGACGAAGAACCAATCGGCTTTATGATGCTTGATTGGGACGAAGAAGAGCGAACAGTCGGAATTTGGCGCATGATGATTGACGCCCAATACCAGGGCAAAGGATACGGGAAGAAAGCCCTGCAAATTTTGATTGAACAAATCAAACAAGATAACAAGTTCGATTTAGTTAATTTAAGCATTGTTCCGGAAAACCAAGCGGCTCGAAATTTGTACCGATCCTTAGGTTTTAAGGAAACCGGCGAAATCGATGATGAGGAAGAAATCATGGTTTTGCCCCTAACCGAAGGAAAAGAGGCTATTAAATAAAAATTGTGGTTTTTAAATACCCACAATTTTTTTATTTCTGGGAATATATTAACAGTGAAGGAAGCAACGGGAGGTGAAAAATATCAGAAGAAACAGTTCCACCCGGAGCCGGAACAATGCCAACCAATCTTCAAACGGCCCAAATTCGTTAGCCAATATTGAAAACCTTTGTCTTTGCACGGGAGCACCGGAGACGGTGGTGGTGGAAGGTCCGCCCGGCCCACAAGGCGAAACGGGTCCCCCTGGTCCTCCGGGGCCCCAAGGCGAAACAGGACCCCCGGGACCGGCCAGAGAAATCTATTATGCAACCTATATCCGAGGAAATTCCCAAAGATATCGTCCAAACGATTTTTTGCAATTCGACCAAACATTAACCGAACAGGGAATTTCGCTCAGAGGGAACAATACCGATGTTTTCCTGGAAGAAGGCAATGTTTTTCGGTTATCGCTTGGCCTTTATATCGCCTGTATCGACAGCGGAAGACCGGTTTTGCTGCTTTATGTTAACGGCGTGCCTTATCAAGGGGTACCTAATCCGCTTTTGAGCGTAAATCGCACCGGTTTTGTCGGAATCGATATCATATTGCCGCTAACTGCTCCAAGCACCCTGGCTTTAAGAGTTGTTGACGGGGGAATTACTTTGGCCCGAAACAATACGGGAATTACCCAATACTTAACCGTATCTTCGTTGAATTAAACGAAAAATCAAGTATGACTGCTTTTTTTGGTTATACTTGTTTTTATTTGGAATAGAATAATAGGGTCATTTGTTGAAAATTTCTTGCGATTTTTTCATTTGACAGAAAGCCCAAAATGGAGTATTATATATATGTTATACAATTGCCAATACAATAAACAAATGCAATACCGAATACTATAGAAAAGAGGAATGATATGCTAAAATTAATCAATATCGGAAAAAATTATTACATGGGTTCAACAACTGTTCAGGCTTTAAAGAAAGTCAACCTGGAATTTCGCAAAAGCGAATTTGTGGCCATCCTCGGTCCCAGCGGTTGTGGAAAAACGACTCTGTTAAACCTCATCGGGGGACTTGACCGTTATACCGACGGAGATATTGTTATCAATAACAAGTCAACCAAAGAGTATAAGGACGCTGATTGGGATGCCTATCGTAACCATTCCATCGGTTTTGTTTTCCAAAACTATAATCTGATTCCCCATCTGAAAGTCCTCGGCAATGTTGAATTGGCTTTGACTTTATCGGGTATTTCGATTGAAGAACGAAAGAAACGAGCAATCGACGCGTTGAATAAAGTCGGACTTCATGACCAAATCTATAAGTTGCCTAATCAACTTTCCGGCGGTCAGATGCAAAGAGTTGCGATTGCCCGGGCTTTGGTCAACGATCCGGATATTTTGCTTGCGGATGAACCGACGGGAGCGCTTGATTCCGAAACCAGCATCCAAATCATGGAAATCTTAAAAGAGGTGGCCAAAGACCGTTTGGTAATCATGGTTACGCATAATCCCGATTTGGCCAACCAATATGCCACCCGAATTATCCGTTTGCTCGACGGTGTCGTGATTTCCGATTCCAATCCTTATCAGGCAGAAGTTGCGAAGAAGGACCAAACCAAAGGTGAGCGGTTAAAACACACTTCGATGTCCTTTTTGACGGCACTTGCTTTAAGCTTTCAAAACCTTTTGACCAAAAAAGCACGGACCATTTTGACTGCTTTTGCGGGAAGCATCGGTATTATCGGCATTGCTTTGGTTTTGGCTCTTTCCAACGGTTTCCAAAGTTATGTCGACAAAATGCAGGCCGATACCTTATCGTCTTATCCTTTGATTATCAGCCGGGAATCGGTGGATTTTGCGAGTGCGGCGGAACTCAATATGGATACCAGTTTGCAAGAATATCCCGAAGGGGATACCATTTTCATCAACAAACTGATGGAAAAATTGAACGGTATCATCATTCGCAACAATATCACCGAAGATTATATCGAGAATGTCATCGAAAAAATCGATCCGGCATTAATCAACGGTATAACTTATTCCAGGGGTGTTCGTCTGAATATTTTTAAACAGATGTCCATCGAAAACTCAATCTATTACCGCCAAATTAGCGCCCAAAACGATATGTCCTCGGTCATGAACTTTAGCGGGGCCGATATTTGGCAGGAAATTATCGATAACCAGAGTTTTATCGAATCCCAATACGATGTGATTGCGGGAAGGCTTCCTCAGAACAAAGACGAAATAATCATCCAAGTCGATAAATACAATCAGATAACCGACATTACTTTGTTGAGTCTTGGCGTTTTGCCTCCTAAGCCTTCGGTTGATACCTTGACTTTCGATGATTTGCTGAGTTTGGAATATAAACTGATTCTTAACGATGATCTGTACAGTTACGATTCTGTAAACGATCGGTTTGTCTCCCAAGTCGATAGGAACGATACGATTACGGCCGATGTTTACAACAAAGGATTGACCTTAAAAGTAGTCGGAATCGTCCGGGTAAACGAACTGACAAATACCGGTTCGATTACCGGTGCCATCGGTTACACCAAGGAATTAACCGATTATATTTTGGAAGAAGCAGGCAAATCGGAAATTGTTTTGTGGCAAAAAGCCAATCCTACCAAAGATCCTTTAACCGGCCAAGCATATCCCGCCGACCAAAATGTCGAAGAACAATATTATAATACCATGAGCCGACTCGGGGGTATTACCACGCCTAAGGCCATCAATATTTATCCGGTCGACTTTAAAGCCAAAACGGAAATCAAAAAATACTTGGATAATTACAATCAAACCCAGGAAGATGAAGTCAACCGCATCTATTATACCGATGTCATGGATTTGCTGGTTAAGTCAATCAACACAACCATCAATGCAATCAGTTATGTCTTGATTGCCTTTACCTCGATTTCCCTGGTCGTATCTTCCATTATGATCGGTATTATCACTTATATTTCGGTTTTGGAACGGACGAAAGAAATCGGTATTCTGCGCAGTATCGGGGCCCGAAAGAAAGATATTTCGCGGGTGTTTAATGCAGAAACGTTGATTATTGGTTTTGTAGCCGGTATCATCGGTATCGGTGTTACGCTTTTGTTAAGCATTCCGATTAACATTATAATCGATAATTTGGTTAACATTAGCAACATTGCGGCTTTAAAAACCTATCATGCGATTTTCCTTGTCTTAATCAGCATGGCCTTAACATTGATTGCCGGTTTGATTCCGTCGCGGATTGCCGCAAAGAAAGATCCGGTAATCGCTTTAAGAACCGAATAACAAACCGTTTAAAACAGGTCGATTGGACTGAACAGTCAATCGGCTTGTTTTTACTTTTCCTGTTTTTTTTCGCAAGGTTTTGGGCACAATAAAAACAGCGGTGGTAAAAAATGAGCAAAGTGGCTTTAATAATCGGAGCTTCGAGCGGCATCGGCGAAGCAATTGCCCTGAAACTGTTAAAAGACGGTTATACGGTTTACAACGGGTCGCGGAGTCCTGCGCATCACGAAAGAATCATCAATATTACGGTAGATGTGGCAAACGAAGAAGCTATCCGGAGGGCTTTGCGGATTGTCTGGGAAGCCGAACACCGAATCGATGCCCTTATTTATTCCGCCGGTTTCAGCATGTCTGCTCCTCTTGAAGATGTGGATTTATCGGATGTCTATTACCTTTTTCAGGTTAATCTGTTCGGTTTGCTGACGTTTATGAAATATCTGATACCGCTTTGCAAAATCCAAGGCGGAGGAAGAATCATCGCCATCGGTTCGCTTGCTTCGGTTCTTCCGATACCATATGATGCTTACTATTCGGCTGCCAAAGCAGCTCTAAATTTATTATTGCTCACCCAAGCCATCGAACTGAAACGCTTCAAAATTTTGATTACCGGGGTTTTGCCAGGGGGCGTAAAAACCCATTTTACTTTTAAAAGAAAAGAGTATTGGATTGACACTTTCAAATACCCCGACTTTAACGAAGCGGGATATGTTTTGGGTGATATGGAACAAAAAGGAATGTCTCCCCAAAGGGTGGCGAAAAAAATCGTCAAACTGTTAAACCGCACGAAACCGCCCCTGCTTTTGCCGATCGGTTTTAAAAACCGCTTGTTTTATTGCGCAGCAAAAATTTTTCCTGCAAGCCTACTGGTTTATTTGGTGCGCCGAAAATTCCGTTTGAAGTAAAAGCGAGTAAATCGAAAAGGGTCCGTCAAAGCCTTTATACGATTTCCTCGCTATTTTTTAAGGGATTTGGTATACTATTGCTTGAAGAAAGAAGTGGGAAAATGAAAATCGTCAATTTTTTTTACGGGAAGCGGCGAAACCAAAAGGGTCAGCGATTATTACCAAAAAGCTTTTCCGGAAAGCTTAATTTTTGATTTCAGTAATTGCCGTTATTGATATCGTTAAAATCAATATGGACAAAAGCAAGAATATGTCCGGTGCGGCTGGAATATCTGATGGCCCGTTTGAGCGGTTTTAACAAAGCGGGAACTTCCTGAATCGCCAAACAAACATTTTCCAACAATTCGTTGCGATACCTGACAAACTTGCGCAAGACGGTTTTCGGCTTGTTCAATTGTTTCATTGTGGTCAATGTTTCGAATTGTCCCGGTTTAAACGGTTTTCGCAAAGTCAAAATTCGTCCAATATAGAGTAAGGCTTTTAAAACTTTGCTTTGGTGGTATCGATAGGCAATCGGCGGGGCCATATTGTTGTAAAAAAGCTTTTTGATTTGCCAGGCTCGTTTCCGGCTACAAAAAAAGGGACCCGGGAATTGACGAGTTCGGGATAAAACAAAATATAGGCAAGCGACGGACAACAACAGGTGTTTTCGCTTATCTGATAAAGTTTTTGGTAAATCGCATTCAAATCATGATGCGCAACCTGCCGCGCCACGAATTCGACCGTCGGAAGCATTTTTTTCGCATTTTGAATGCTTAATCGTGCGCTTTCCGACATATAGGGGATTTCCTAGGTCAAAGCCAATACGCGCAAATTTTTTACTTTGGCCAAATAAAACAATAAAAACGTCGAGTCTTTTCCGCCAGTATAAAAAACTGCCACGTCAAACCGGCCTTTGAGATTGACGGGAATATCTTCGACGAGCGGAAGCACGCTTTTTAAATGTTCGGTCCGTTTGCTTGATGCGCACATCGGGCATAACCCGTTTTCGTCAAACTCGATACCCGGAATCATAAAATCATTGGCGGCGCATTTTTTGCAGAAGATTGCTTCATCAATCGAGCTGGGGAAAGAGCGCAAATCCTTCTCTTCCACTATAATTCCTTGTTTGATTAAGGTTTGCAAATGAACCAAAGCGGGATTATCTGCTTCAAGGGGAAGTTGCGAAATTAATTCGGTCTGCCTTTTGGTTAATTTGCTTTGGTTTTGCAAAAGATATGGTTTTTTTCGCATCCCGTAATAAATTAGGGTGGAACCGTTTTGCTTCCAACGCGATTGCAAATAATACATGATGTCGCCCCTTTCGACTTAATTTCATCATATTAATTAAGGGTTAGATAAGAATTAATAAAAAATGTCAAAAAACACTTGACATTGACGTTACGTCATAGTATATAATGGAAACGGAGGTTATGGATATGCCCGAATACACCATTAACGAGTTAGCGCGTTTGGCCGGCGTCAGCACCAGAACGCTGAGGTATTACGATCAAATCAACTTGTTAAAACCCGCCTTTGTCAATCCGTCCGGTTATCGGATTTACGGAAGTGCCGAAGTCGATTTGCTCCATACGATTCTATTATATAAGGAATTGGGGTTTGAATTAAACCAAATCAAGGCGATTATTTATGATCCGGAGTTTGATTTGGAAGAAGCGTTGTGGTCGCATTTGGAACTCTTAAACCAAAAACGTCTGCAAACCGAAAAACTGATCCAAAACGTCCGCTTAACTTTACAAAGTCTGAAAGGAGAAATAACGATGACGGACCAAGAAAAATTCCAAGCTTTTATCCAGGAAAAGATTTCCGAAAACGAAAAAAAATTCGGTAAGGAGGCCCGAGCCAAATACGGCGACCAAGCGGTCGATGAAGCCAATGCTCAACTGTTAAAACGTTCATATGAAGAATACCGAAACGGCGAAGAATTGAACAAGGCGTTTTTTGCCAAATTGCAGGAAGCGTTAAAAACAAACAATCCCTATTCGCCGGAGGGTTTGGAAATTGCCCAAATGCATGCCAAATGGCTCGCCTTTTACTGGCCGAAAGATTATTACAGTTTGGAAAAACATGTGGGACTTGCCCAAATGTACTTAGCCGACGAAAGGTTTAAAGCTTTTTACGACCAAATCGGCGAAGGCGCGACCAAGTATTTGCACGATGCCATTTGTTATTATGCCGAACGGCAAAAAACCCCAAAAAGCCTGTAACAGATTTTTCCAAAATTAAAGTCCATAATGCTTGCTTAAGGCAAAAAAATAGACTATAATAATAGTAGAATACTTTTTAAATGAAAAGTATTGAAAGGAGTAATTATTGTGTTAAACGAAAAAGTAATTAAATTATTGAATGAACAGGTAAATAAAGAGTTGTATTCCGCTTATCTTTATCTTGATATGGCCAACTTTTATACCAACAAAGGCCTAAACGGTTTTGCCCAATGGTTTAAAGTTCAAGCCAAAGAAGAAGTTTCTCATGCAATGAAGTTTCAAGATTATCTTCAAGACAACGGTCTTCCGGTTGAACTTGATGCGATTGCCAAACCTCACGGTGTATTCGAAGACTTGAAGGCACCGCTTGAAATGGCTTTGGAACATGAAAAGTTCGTAACCAAATCCATCCACACCATTTACGAAGAAGCTGCGAAAGTTAAAGACTACCGCACTATGGAATTCTTGAATTGGTTCGTTAAAGAACAACTCGAAGAAGAAAAGAATGCGGAAGATTTGATTACCCGTTACGAATTGTCCAAGAACAGCCTGTTGGTACTTGACCACTATCTTGGCAAACGGGAAGACGAATAATTAAACAGATGGAAATCAAAACCGGTAAAAACAAATTTTACATAGGTGACGATGAAAAAAATCCGCTTGCGGAAATTTGTTTTAACCTCGATGAGAATAATCGCTTTGTGGCAACCAAAACTTTCGTCGATCCCGTCCTGCGCGGACAGGGAGTCGCCCGGAAATTGGTTATGCATTTGGTAGAACTGGCCCGAAAGACCGATCGCAAAATAATCCCGGTTTGCTCTTACGTGGTCAGAGTCTATCAGGAAGATTCTTCCATCAGGGATACGCTTGCGGAAGAAACATTCAACATTTTATAATCCAAAAATCCCACTTTTGAGGTCTTTCTCGATTGTGGGACCTTTTTTTGGAATTTGAAAAATTTTTTGTTTATTAGATGGCAAACCTGGGCATGTTATGATATAATACGAAAGGTTTAAAGTTAAAAAGGAGGTTACCATGCCAGATAGTAAAAATGTCGCAGTTGCAGTAGTAGGAATGTGTGGATCGGGTAAATCAGTTTTAGCTAACCACTTCATAAATGACGGTTGGGCTTGTGTCTATTTCGGAGGGGTGACGATGAAAATCCTCGAAGAGAAAGGTCTCCCGAAAACCCAACATTACGAAAAACAAATTCGGGAAAACTTGCGTAAAGAGCATGGCATGGAAGCCTATGCAAAACTGTTGTATCCTCAGATAAATGACTTGCTAACTCATCAAAATGTTGTAATTGACGGATTGTATTCCTGGGATGAATATAAATACTTAAAGGAACGTTTGGGCGACAGGTTAATCATCGTCGCTGTCATTACTAATCGAGAAATTCGCTACAAGCGTTTACATTTACGACCAATCAGACCTTTAAGTGAAGAAGAAGCAATCATGCGTGACCATCACGAAATTGAAAACCTTGACAAAGGAGGACCGATTGCGATTGCCGATTATTATATTCTAAACAATACAACATTAGATGATTTGAAGAGTCGTTATGAATGCTTTATATCTTGGCTTAATGCACGTTAAACGGCACTTCTCGGAGTGTCGTTTTTTTTTAGGGATAAATAATATTTGGGAGGAAAAAATATGAAAAGTAAATTGGTTGTTTTTGACCATCCATTGATTCATCACAAGTTGGCGTTAATCCGAAACAAAAATACCGGAACCAAGGAATTCCGCGAAACCGTAAGCGAAATCGCAATGTTGATGGCTTATGAAATAACCCGGGATTTGCCGACGGTCAATGTCGAAGTGGAAACTCCGATGGGAATCGCCCACGCCAAGATGTTGGCTAAGGAAGTCGTGATTGTTCCAATATTAAGAGCGGGGCTCGGAATGGTGGACGGCATTTTAACTCTCATCCCCACCGCAAAAATCGGCCATATCGGGGTTTATCGCAACGAACAAACGCTCCTTCCGCATTTCTATTATGCCAAAATGCCCGATTGCCTCAAAAACGCTACCGTCTTGGTCGTTGATCCGATGCTTGCCACCGGCGGAAGCGCCTCGTATGCCATCAGTGTATTAAAAGAACGGGGAGCACATAATATATCTTATGTAGGAATTGTCGGCAGCACTCTCGGAATCGAAACTTTGCAAAGGGAACACCCCGATGTCGATATTTTCTTGGCGGTAGTCGATGAAAAGCTTAACGATAAAGGCTATATTGTTCCGGGCTTGGGGGATTGCGGGGATCGTTTGTTTGGCACCAAATAACCTATTATTATCAACAGCATTTTAAAACAAATAATTATCAATAGTTTTACTTTTAAAATGCTAATTACAGACAGAAAAGAGGAAACCAGTCATGAGCGTTACTTTTCCCCAAATTGTCGATTTGTTGGTCAAAAGCGATTTAATCAAACTGACCTTTTTCCTGTTGATTGGCGCCATTATTGTTAATGGGGCCACGGATGCGGCGAATGCGATTGCCGGAGTGGTTTCCACCCGGACCTTAAAACCGTCGCACGCTATTATTTTTGCATCGCTTTTCAACTTTTTGGGCGTTGTGGTGATGTCTTTGGTCAATCACAGGGTTGTCGACACCATCATGAACATGGTTGATTTCAGCGGAAACAACCATTTCGCCCTGATTGCCCTTTGCGCTGGGATGATTGCGGTAGTGATTTGGGCAACGGTTGCCTGGATGTTCGGAATTCCCACCAGCGAAAGCCATGCCTTGATTGCCGGGGTCACCGGAGCGGCAGTAGCTTTGCAAAACGGCTTCAAAGGCATCAACGGGGGTGTTTGGATTAGGGTTATCAGCGGCCTCTTTGTTTCCACCGCTTTGGGTTTTATTTTGGGCTATCTGCTGTTAAAAATAATGCATTTTATTTTCCGACGGATCAAGCGTAAGTGGGCCGTTCGGATTTTGAAAAACCTGGAGATTGCCGGGAGCAGTTTCATGGCTTTTATGCACGGAGCGCAAGACGGTCAAAAGTTTATCGGAATCTTGATGATTGCGATTATGCTCGGAATGGGTGTCGATACTTCGGTCGGAGCCGAAGTACCGCTTTTGATTATGCTTTTGTGTTCGGTTCTTATGGCGATTGGAACCGGTATCGGAGGAAAAAAGATTATCAAAGCAGTAGGAATGGAAATGGTCAAAACCAACGATATCCAGGCGGTAGCGAGCGATTTTGCCAGTGCGACTTCTTTGCTGATTTCTTCGACTTTCGGGTTGCCGGTCAGTACCACCCACACCAAAACAACCGCCCTGCTTGGAGCCGGCATTGCCACCAATCGGCGGGGAGTCAAATGGTCGAAAGCAGCGGAAATTATTTATGCTTGGGTACTTACTTTTCCGGGTTGCGGATTATTAGGGTTTTTTATGGCTAAACTATTCTTAAGTGTTGCAGGAGGATAAAATGCGCGAAAATCATAAAGAAACTTATGAAGATTTATTTGGCGAATTAAGCGAACATTTGCACCAAAGTCTGGTTCAATTCCATGAATTGACGGAATTGCCGTCCTATTTAAAACAGACAAAAGACGAAGACCTGCTTAACCGTTATCAAAAAAGCAAAGAAATCGAAGCGAAAATATTTGACAAACTCAATACGGATTATTTGCCGTTTTTGCCGCGGGAAGACTTGTTGCTAATCACGATGGACATTGTCAATCTTTCTCGGGGGCTTACGAAAGAAAAAAGACTGTTAATGACCTTAATCACCGATTTAAATATCGCGGAAGTCGCTAATGGCTTGGAAATAATTGCGAACCTGGGCACCAAACTTTATCATTACCTTGCCCTGATCCATCGTTTTAAGAAAATCGACGTTCAGCATTTGCTCAACTTAACGAACGATGCACAAACCCAAATGATGATGTGGCAATGGAACGCCAAAATTTCCGGTGAAATTAAAGTTTCGCTTGAAAGAGTCTTTCAATGCATTGTCAAAGCCTTTCGGTCTTTTATTTTGGTTTGTTTCAAAAATACTTAAGAAAATCACTGCTTTTTCCCCTAAACAACGCTTTTGGGGATTTTTTATCAAGAAATGGCTAAAAATTCGATGTTGTGATATAATGACTGTAGTTTTGAGCTTTTTTTATCAAAAAAATAAACTGGATGGAGAATAGAATATGTTAATATTGACGGGACCAAGCGCCTCTGGCAAAACAGTGATTGCCAAATCGCTGATTAAAAACCATAATATGAAAAAACTGGTGACATATACAACGCGACCCCTGCGGGAAGGCGAAGTCAACGGAGTTGATTACCATTTCGTCAGTGTCCAAGAATTCAAACAATTAATAGCGAAGGATTTCTTTTTCGAAACAGTCCTCTATAACCACAATTACTACGGCACGGCTATCTCCGATATTACGCCCGACAAAGTCGTTATTTTGGAACCTACCGGTTTGAAACAGTATTTGGCGAAGATGCGGGACAAAGTTAAGGTTTGCTTTTTGTCCTGCCCGAAAGAAATCCGTTTCGAACGTATGATCAAACGGGGCGATTCCTTGGAAGTAATCGAACGCCGCCTGGCCAATGACGATGCCATATTTAACGAAGAAATCAGTTCCATGGCCGATTGGGTTATTCCGGGAGAATACGGAACCGCCGATGAACAAGCGCAAATAATCTATAATTTATATACCAATGCAAGAAAGAGGGAACAACATGAAAATCGTTGATCGCATTCTATTGGTTTTTTGGAACGTTTGTTTGTTATTGTTGATTTTGGCGTTTGCGGTACTGCCGATTGCCCGCAGCGAAAGGTATTATGTCAGCCAATTTGCCAAAAACAACACCACCGAAAAGACCGGCTTTACCGAAGAAGAATTGCAAAAAATTGCCCGCCATATCATCGATTACCTTTACGGTGCCAAAGACGATTTCCCATATCATTTGGAACGAACCGGGGAGGATGTTTTTTCCGAACAGGCGGTTCTTCATATGCAGGACGTCAAAGTTTTGTTTACGGTCGGCCGAATCGGCAGTTTGGTTGTTTTGGTAATCTTCTTGGCTTTGACAGGCTATTTTGTCTACCGCCGTCAGTATGCCTATTTACCTGTCTTTAAAATGTCGCTTTGGACCATTTGCGGGGTGGTAGTCGCCATTGTCGGAATTGTCATTTGGATTTTGGTCTATTACTTAAAGGAAGGCTACTTAAGTTTCTTTGAAGCGGGATTCATTGTCTTCCATAAAATTATTTTTCCCGATCAAAGCAAATTCGAAATGGCCGTTACTTTTGCGCCAGACGACAATTTGATTCTGATTTTGGAAGAAAAGTTTTTTGCCTCGATTGCTTCGGTAATCGCTGTCAGGTTTGTTATCGCTTTGACAGCCATTTTAGCGATACTTTATTGGCTCCAAGGTTTTCTCAAAAGACTGCCGCTCAAACAAAGGACAATCAAAAATGCCGATAACTTTGCTTAAAAATCTAGGCATCGATTATGTCTTGAAACCCTCAAAGGCCAAACCCAAACGGGGATTGCGGATAGCTGTATCTTTTTTAAGAAACGGCAAATTATCGATTCGCTATTCACCCGGAATCAAACAGGAAGAAATCGATGCTTTTATTGCCAAGAATATCGAGTGGATCAAAGCAAACTATCAAAAACAATTAAAACCGGTTCGCCAATTTGCAAAAGGCGAAACCTACCTTTTTTTAGGGGAAAAATATACTGTTTTGCCCTACATTTCGAAACACGAAACCGTGTTAATCAACGGAAGGGAAATGCATCTATATGCCAAAAGCGATTTGCCTTCGGCCAAACAGAAAGTAGTAGAAGCATGGAAGACCAAACAAGGCGAAATGGTTTTTCAGGAACTGCTGTATCAGGGATTTCAACGGTTACAAAAACATTTGCCGAAGTATCCAAACTTACAAATCAAGGATTATAAGTCGCGATGGGGTTGTTGCTATCCCCAAAAGAATTTGATTATCCTAAATCGCGCTTTAATCCATGTTCCGATGGATTTGATTTACTATGTGGTGATGCATGAGCTTGTGCATTTGCTTTATCCCAATCACAGTGCCGAATTTCACAATATGCTCGCAACGCTTGTTCCCGACGAACGGGCAAAAAAGCGTTCGCTTGCCAAATATCGCCCCGATTATCAATAACCAACCGAAAAATGGTCGTCATTTTTCGGTTTTTTAAAAAAATTTTTTATACTGTTTTTTTTCAAAAAAAGGCAAAAAAGCACCAAAATCCTTGTCAAATTTTGTCGAAAAAACCTGTTTTTGTTCAATTTTGCGAAAATAAGGGGTTTTTAGTGCAAAAGCGGTGACTTTTTTCGCAAATTAAATGACTTTACAATTTTTCCAAAAAGTGTTAAATTATTAGCATTAAAGGAGGTGAAAAGATGAAGAAAAGCAGTCTTCGGACATTACAAGAACGGTTTGAATCAAGCCAGCTAGAACAAAACAATACCTTTTCTCAGGTGTTGAAGAGAAAGCGCTTAGAAAAGAAACGTACACTTGAAGAATTAGCACAAGGAATTTGTTCGCCTAGTTATTTGTCAAAAATTGAAAATGCCATTGTCAAAGTCGATGAATACTATTACCAGCTGCTATTCGAGAAATTGGACATTCCTTTTGAGGACATGAAGAAAGAACGAGATTCGAATCTTTTTCAAAATCTGATTCGCAATTACCTAATCAACAACAAAAGCGAAATTGAGGCCATTGTCAATAGGACAATAAAAATGGATTTGTATTGTGAAACAGAAATCGAATTGATTGTTCTATTTAGTAATATCATCCAAGGTTCTTATGATGAAGCCAAGATCCTAATTAATAAGATCGAAGACATCCGAAACAGTTTAACGAACAAAGAATTGTTATTTTTTGTTTTTTCAACCACGCTTTATTTTTACAAGACTAATCAAAGCGATCGTGCGCGTCAACAAGCGCAAGTATTGGTGGAGATTAACTATGACGATATGTTTCTGAAAGCGGCTGTCTATGATTTAGCGGCCGATATTTTTTATGTTATAGGCAATTACCCATACTTTTATCGGTTTTGGTTCCACCTGCAACAAATCGATCCCACTATTTTGGGCAAACGATTTATTCATCATAAGTTGCAGCAGGCTGTCCTCAACAGCAAAAAAAACTACGAACCGGCAATCACCGAACTGGAAAATGAGCGCATAAATATCGATTCTTTCGACGGCGAACAATTGGAAGATTATTACTTCTATTTAGGCTGTGCTTACTTCTTAGGCAAAAAGTACGAAAAAGTCCTCGAGTTCATTTACTTTAATCCGATGTCGGCTCGTATTATTGCGTTAATTGCTAGCGCTCTCGATCGGCTCGACAATACGAAATTGGCTTTGGAATATTTTGAAATCATTTCCAAATTCACCTTTTCCAAATACGAACCGGTCTTTTGCTATCATGTCGAATATGTGCGGCAGAAGTTCGAAAAGTACGGCTATCAGCGCTTAATGGCTTATATCAAAAACGTTATTTTCCCGGCTCAGAAAAAGTTTCATCATGAATTCTTTTTCCAAATCGAGCTGCAGAATTTCCTCGAATTAGGGTATAGCATGGGACGCTACAAAGATACCCTGAAAAATTTCCACGATTTCTTTGACGAGGATTAAGGTAATTAAGTGGAAAAATGTCTTAAATTAGGGTATAATAATACATGGTGAAAACATGGATGATTATATCGCTAATTTAAATCAAGAAGAACTTTTCCCCGACCTGTTAGAATTTGCCCGCCAAAACAAGGTGCCAATCATTAACCGAGATTCCTTAAACCTTATTAAAACCTACCTTTACTTGTTTTCTTCTCCCAAAATTTTGGAAATAGGAACTGCCATCGGTTATTCTGCCTTGCATTTTGCGCTGGCCAATCCCACGGCCCAAATCGATACTTTGGAAAGGGATGCCAAGATGATTGAAATTGCCCAAAGCAATTTTCAGAAATACGACGGAAATCATCAAATCAATCTCATTCCGGTCGATGCACTGGAGTGGGATGGTTGGGAAAAGGACCGATACCAAATCATCTTTATCGACGGCGCCAAAGCCCAATATCAAAAGTTTTTTGCCAAATATCAAGAAGCTCTTGAACCAGGCGGATTGATTATAACCGATAATATCGGTTTTCATAACCTGGTTGGCAATGACGAAAAAGAAAAACCCAAACGGATAAAAAACCTGGTAACAAAAGTGGAAAATTACAATCAATGGTTGAAAGACCATCCCCAATTTGTTACCACGTTTTTTCCGCTTGGCGACGGGTTGGCCGTCAGTTGGAAGGTGCGTTAAATGAAATTAATCGTGGAATTACAAGACATCAAACAGATTAAACCTTATCAAGCAGTCGCCGGTTGGCTTATCGGAGTCGAATCCTTAAGCTCGCAAGGCTCTGCTTTTTTTCCCATCGCCAAGATTCCGGAAATCATTGCCCGGGCCAAAGAATACAATCAATTCGTGGCGATAAATGCGGGGAGAATTTTCAATGATTCCGAACTGAAAAAAGCCGAAAAAATCCTTGCCAAACTGAAGAAATGGAATATCAGGTATTATTTCTATACGGATTTGGGTTTTTATGAATTGGCCAAGGCGCGCAAACTGCCTTTGGTTTATCAGGCGGCGACGTACCTTACCAATTCTCCGGATGTCAATGCTTTCCTTGACGAAAACGAAAGCGTCGTCGTGGCACCGGAAATATCCAAAGATGAATTGGTGACGATAACCAAAAACGCAAAAAAAGATGTAATGGTGGAAGCCTTCGGGCGTCTGTCAATTTTTTATTCCAAAAGAAAGCTGATGACCAATTACTTTCAATATCGCGCTTGGGGTAATGACCCCAAGGGAAGCGATTATTCCATAGTGGAAGAAAAACGCTCAGAACATTACCCGATCGAAGAAAACGAAAGCGGAACCTTAATCTACTCATCCCATTTCTATTATTTGTGGGAAGAAATTTGGGAACTATCCCATGTCAGCCATTTATTGATCCGTACTAAATGGCTGGATCCGGCCTTATTCGATGAAGTGGTTTCGGTATATGATGCGTATCTAGCAACCAAAGCGGGCGATATCAAAACTTTGGGAATCGACTTATTCCAAGGAGCCTTGTATCGCCAAAGTTTGTTAACCAAAGTCAGGTGATGACCATGAAAAAAATCGAATTGTTGGCACCGGCGGGAAATCTCGAGAAAGCTAAAATCGCTTTGATGTACGGAGCGGATGCGGTGTTCGTTGGCGGAAAGACCTTCAGTTTAAGGGCCCGTGCCTCCAACTTTGAACGCGACGATTTAAGCGAACTTGTATCCTTTGCCCACCAAAGAGGCAAAAAAGTCTACGTGACAACCAATATCATTCCGCACGACGAGGATTTCCTGGCTTTGGGAGATTATCTACGCTTCCTGGAAAATATCGGAGTTGATGCCATCATTGTTTCATCGCTGGCTTTGGCGGAACTGGCCAAAAAACAGGCCCCGAACCTGGCGATTCATATCAGCACGCAAACTTCCACCTACAACAGCATTGCCTTAAAGTATTGGAAGAAAAAAGGTGCTTCCCGTGTCGTTTTGGCCCGGGAACTTTCCCTTGACGAATTGAAAGAAATGGTACCGAAAACCGACTTGGAACTCGAAGTTTTTATTCACGGGGGCATGTGCGCCGGTTTTTCCGGACGTTGCGTTTTGAGCAACCACATGACGATGCGCGATGCCAACCGGGGGGGTTGTGCCCATTCGTGTCGTTGGAATTATTTCCTTTACCAAAAAAGCGAACTGCTTCCCGGTTTTTTCAATTTCGGTTCCAAGGATTTGATGGCCGTACCTTTCATCGAAGATTTTATCAGGATGGGAATCGCCTCCTTAAAAATCGAAGGACGGATGAAGTCGATTTATTATTTGGCTACCGTGGTAAGGGCTTATCGGGCTTTAATCGATAGTTACTACGAAAAGGGTAAAATTGCGGAAGCCGATATGCAAGAAGCAGCTACCGAGATTGCCAAGGCCGAAAACCGGCAAACTTCCGTCGGGTTTTTGCAGGGGCTCCCGACCGTTAACGAGCAATTGTACGACAATCGGGCCGAAACCCCAACCAAAGAGTTTGTGGGAATGGTTTTGGATTACAATCCCGAAACGCAAATGGCTTTAATCGAACAGCGGAATTATTTTTCGGTAGGAGACGAAGTCGAGTTTTTTGGACCATTCAAAAAAACGGTAACTTTTTCGGTGCCGCCGTTTGTCGATTTTGAAACCCAGGAAGAACTGACGGTTGCCCGACATCCGCTCCAGAAAATTCGCATGGCGGTTCCGATTCCTTTGGAACCTTACGATATGATGCGTCTCGTCAAAACGAATCGTAATTACGAATCAAAAAACGAAAAAACCGATGATTAATTGCTTGCAATTTGCGAGCATATTTGATATAATCAATAAATATTATTAGAGAAAATTATTTTGTGAAAAAAGGTGAGTGTAATTATGAGTAAGAAATTCCAGATTACGGAAGAAGGTTTAAAAGCCTATCAAGAAGAGTTGAATCGTTTGAAGACCGTTGAACGGGAAAAGAACATCATTGCCTTGCAGGAAGCACGGGCGCAAGGTGACTTGTCGGAAAACGCGGATTACGATGTGGCCCGCGACGAACAAGCCAAAATTGCGAGCCGGATTAACGAAATCGAAGAAATACTTAGGAATTACGAAATCATCAAGGACAATGAAACGAACAATCTCGGTAAGTGGGTCCAAATCGAAATCATTGATGGTGAAGATGCCGGAATTTCCGAAGAATATAAAATCGTCGGTAGCTTGGAAGCAGACCCGATCAGAGGTTTGATTTCCAATGTTTCCCCGTTGGGACATGCGATTATCAATCATAAAGTCGGGGATATTGTCGAGGTAAAACCGGAAAACGGTGAAAAATACCGCGTCAAAATCCAAAAAGTATTCCAAAAATGATTGGCGTAATTTGTGCGATGGCGATTGAAGCGCAATCTTTTATCGAAAGATTAACGGATTGTCGCGAAGAGAAGATCTTAAACATTTCCTTTTGGGAAGGAAAGCTGGAAGAAAAGTCTGTTGTCGTAACGGTTTCCGGAGTCGGAAAAGTTTCGGCTGGCATTGCCACCGCTTTAATGATCGAACATTACCGTCCGAGTCTGATTATCAACAGCGGGATTGCGGGGGGCTTTGACCTGAATACCCGGCTTTTGGATGTCGTCTTGGGCGAACAGATTGCCTATTACGATTTCGATATTTCGTTTGACGGAGCTTTCCTTTTCGGTCAGGTGCCTGATGCGCCGCTTTGGTTTTCAGGCGACGAAAAAGCTTTAGCTATCGCTTCAAAAGTTCAATTACCTAACCCGATTCACAGAGGCCGAATAATTACCGCGGATTGTTTCCAAACCGATCGCAAAGCAGTCGAAAATGCCCTTGCCAAATTGCAAGTGGAAACGGTTCAGGCCATCGATATGGAATCCGCAGCTATCGCTCAGGTAGCTTATCGGTTTCAGACTCCCTGCCTGATTATCCGGAGTATTTCCGATATCTTGGGTCAGGAAGACCAAGCCGAACATTACTATAATTGGATTACTCAGGCTTGCGAAAACGCCCTGAAAATCAGCCTTTTCGTAATAGCCAATTATCATTGAAAAAAAGACGTTAGTAAACCTATCGTCTTTTTTGTTTAGCCCTTCAAATACAAATAAAGTTTGGTGAGCGCCCGTTTTTCTATCCGCGAAACATAACTGCGGCTGATTTTTAAACTTTTGGCGATTTCTCGTTGGGTTTCGATGAAATGGTTGTTTAAACCGAATCGGCGGCTGATGATTTCCAATTCCCGCTCAGTTAGGATTTTCAAAGCTTCCTTGATTCGCACGTTTTGTTCCTCGGTAATCAAAATTTCGCTGGCCAAGGGGCTCGGATCTTCCACGATATCGCTCAGATGAATTTCGTTCCCTTCCCGGTCTTCCCCAATCGGAGCAAAAAGACTCGAAGTGTCTTTACGTTTTTTGTTGCTTCTTAAATGCATTAAGATTTCGTTTTCGATGCATCGTGCGGCGTAAGTCGCCAGTTTGGTGTTGGACTTAAAATTATAGGTATCAACCGCTTTAATCAAACCGAAAGCCCCGATGGAAAGCAAATCGTCGCGGTCTTCCCTGGTGTTTTCAAACTTTTTAACGATATGAGCAACCAGGCGCAAATTGTGCTCGATTAAAACATCCCGGGCTTTAAGGTCTCTTTTTTCCCAAAGAGCCAAATATTTGGCTTCTTCTTCCGGGGACAAAACTTCCGGAAAGCTTTGCGAGTTGATTGCCCCGATTAAGGGCAAAATAAGCAAAGATAATAAATTAAACATGAAGCCTCCTTTTTGATAGACAAAATAAGGGAAATTTTGTATAATAGTAAATAATGAAAGGTTTTTTAAAAATGAAATATTTCCCGATTGAAGTACAAAAATCAATTTTCGACATTAACTTTACTAGATTATATGCAAACGGCAAAAAAATCATACTATGCGATCTTGATAACACGCTCATTCCTTACAGTGAATCGATGCCGAGCAAGGAGCTTATCGAATGGGCGGAAAAAGTCAAAACCATCGGTTTTAAGCTTTATCTTTTTTCCAACAACAAAGATACCCGGGTTTTGCCTTTTTCGCTGGTTTTGGGAGCGGATGGGCATTTGGCGAGTGCTTATAAACCGTTTATCCGCCGGACCAAACAATTCCTGAAAAAAATTGATGCAACCTTGGCTGAAGTGGTCGTTATCGGCGATCAATTCGTAACCGACATCACGGTTGCCAAAAAAATCGGTGTCGACAGCATTATTGTCAAAACAATTGACCATAAAACCCAAAAATGGTATACGAAAATCAACCGGTTGCGCGAAAAATGGTATTTGAAAAGACTTAAGAAAGCTCGGCCGGATTTATATCGATTGTTGATAGAAAAGGAGATCATTCATGAGTAGATGTATCGGTTGCGGGATTAAGCTGCAAACTACCGATGAAACCTCCCCTGGCTATGTCAGCGAACATTTGTTGATTGAAAAAGGGGAAATGGCTTATTGCAAGAGATGTTTCACGCTTCGCCACTACAACCAGGAATTATTGTCCGGAAATTTGCGCAGTTTCAATGACCAATACTATGCCAAACTGCAGGCTGTCAAAGAAAGCGATTGTTTGGTCGCCCTAATTCTCGATGTGCTTGATTTAAACGGGGGTTTTATTCCCCGTTTAAAAGAGTATGTGCAAAACAAAAAAGTGGTGATTTTAATCAACAAAACCGACCTTCTGCCTTCAAGCATAAAAGTCCATCATATCGAAAAGTACGTGCGCGAAAAAGCCCGCGATTTGGGCTTGAATGTGGGAATGGTTTTACCGATTTCGGCTTTAAAAACGAAAGATTTGACCAAAGTCCTAACCGTTATCGGCCAGCAGGTCAATAAAAAGGCCAACCTTGACCAGGATGTTTTTGTCTTGGGCGCAACAAGCGTCGGCAAGTCGACTCTCATGAACGGACTAATCAAATTATTGCCAATGGAAAACTACCCGAGCGATTTAATCACCACCAGCAACCGCCCTCAAACCACTTTGGATTTAATCAAAATACCGTTTGCCAAAGGGGTGACGAAAAAATTCCGTTATCTTATCGATACCCCGGGCTATCTGCATCCCCAAAGCATCGCCTCGTATTTGGGTTTTGATTCCATCAAGGTGATTTCCCCCAAAAATAAACTCAAGGTGCGCACCTTTCAGTTAAAAGACCGCCAAACTTTATTTTTGGGAGGACTGGCCCGTATCGATTTTGACAGCACCGAAGCAAGCGTGTCGTGTTTTGTGGCGAACACTTTATATATTCACCGCACCAAGACGGTGAATGCGGAGGGGTTTTATCAGGAACATCTAGGCGAACTGCTCGTTCCGCCGCTGACACCTGAGGAAAAAGCTTGGGCTGTCAAAGTAAAGCAATACCAGTTTGCTTTAACGGACAATTTGTTTTACGACTTAACCATCAGCGGACTCGGCTTTTTGCATATCAAAGGTCAAAACCTAACTGTAACCGTAACGGTACCGGAAAGTACGCTTGTGGAATGTTCTTTATCGTTTATTACAGGAGTGTCTGAATGACTTATCAGGAATTATATACGGAAATAAAAACGAAATTCAGTCGCAACAGTCATACGCTCGAACGCTTTGCCCATATCGAAGGCGTCATCCGCCGGGCCGTTAGATTAAACGAAATCCATCAGCTTGGTTTACCCGAAGAAGATGTCAAAATCGCAAGCCTTCTGCACGACTACGGCAAACTCTTTTCGAACAATGAATTGAGCCTCTTTTTGGATGTGGCGGTGGAACAGGCGCTTCCCGGCGACTATCCGGAATTGTTTGCCCAGGCCAAGACGATTTGGCACAGTTTCATCGGAGCCATGTGGGTAAAACGCGATTATCCGTTCGTTTCGGACGAAATCATTGATGCCATCAAATATCATACGACCGGAAAACCCAATATGACCACTTTGGGAATATTGCTGAGCGTAAGCGATGCGACCGAAGAAACCCGAACTTACGAAAACATCGACTATTTTCGCGCCCTCACCGAGCAGGATTTAATGCAAGGTTTCAAGGAAATCTTGATTGACACCATCCGAGTCGTCAAAGCAAGACAATTGTTTTTGCATCCGTTGACAAAAGATGCCTATGAATTTTATGTGAAGGAGAAATTGAATGACTGATAACGTAAAAAAAATAATCGAAATCCTCGATAAAGCGGTCGTCTTCGATACGAAAGTTTACGACATGACAAGCCTAACCCCTTTTTATGACTTTAGCATTATCGCCTCGGTCAAAAACTCGCGTCAAGGAAATGCCGCGGTGGACTATTTGCGCAAAGATGCGCCGTTAAACGGTTTTACCATCCGGAGCATCAGCGGCCACAGCGATTCGCGCTGGTTTTTGGTCGATTTGAATGATATCGTGGTTCATATTTTTGTGGGCGACGAACGGGATCGTTACAATCTGGACGGTTTATACAGCCATAATTTTCGGTAATTTTTGTCACATTTTGGGCGTTTGCACATATAATGGTATTGATTAAAGTAAATTTTTTAGAAAGAAGTGATTAGGAAAATGTTACTTTCCGAATTGGCGGAAAAAGACATTATCAACGAAAAAGACGGCAGTAAAATCGGCCGAATAACCGATATCGAAATCGATACCAATAACGGCAACATCCTCAGCATCAAAGTTCAGGCCGGAATGAAAATCCTGCATATGATTACCGGCAAAGATGCGACCAGAATTCCTTGGCAAAATATCATCAAAATCGGCAATGATGTGATAATTGTCGACTATCCATATCACGGAAAAACGTTGACGCAATCTTCCAACTAACAATTAAAAAACGAAAAAGCAAAAGGCTTAAACCTTTGAACGCAAGGTTTAAACCTTTTGTTTTTTATTCGGTGGCACCGGGAATCGGTTTGGCAAAATCGCTTGGGGTATCGACCGTAATACCGTATAAAGCAAAAGCATATTCCAACAAATTGACGGTGTCTTCCCAATCGTTGGAGTCGTTTAATGTTACCACGATAAATTCCTGACCGTCCTGTTCCGCCGCGGTAACCAAGGTCCGGCCGGCACGGCGGGTAAAACCGGTTTTTCCCCCGATTACGTAATAGACATTGTGAAGCAACCGATGTTTGTGAACAAAGTTATACTCGTTGCCTAATTTCGAAGTTGTTTGATAAGTCTTGGTGCCGATGATTTTCCGGAAGTTGGGGTTCGTTAAACCGTAACGCATCAAACGCGCCAAATCGTAAGCGGTGGAGAGGTTGCTGGATGGAATATCAAGTCCCGAAGGATTGGTAAAAACGGTTTGGTTTAGTCCGAGTGCCTTGGCTTTTTGATTCATAAGACTGACAAAAGCCGGTACGCTGCCTGCCACGTATTCCGCAATCGCCCATGCCGCATCGTTTCCCGACCTTAGCAACAGACAGTATAAAAGATCGCGCATCGTCAGTGTGTCGCCCGCAACCAAAGGACAAGAAGACGGCGATTGACCGGCGGCTTCGGCGCTGATGGTAACGGGGTCGTTTAAATTGGTTGCTTCGATGGCGAGGATTGCGGTCATGAGTTTGGTCAGACTGGCAATCGGAAGTTCCGCAAAAGCATTTTGTTCAAATACGATTGAACCGGTATTGCCGTCTAAGACAATAGCACTTTCCGCACTGATGGGCGGCTGCCTGAGTGCTTTTTCAGACGGTCTGGCCAAGCGCTTAAAGACGGAACTTTCGCCCGGGTAATTGATTTTTTCGTCAAAGACGATATATTTAAGGTAAACGGAAGGTAAAATAAGAGTTTTTCCGGAAGAGGTTTCTTCGATGATATAATGGTCGGTACTGGCTTGGGTTAGAAGTCCCCGGAAAACTTTTTCGCCGTCTTCGTAATGCATATAAAAGCTGGCGACTTTGCCTAAATTGAGGCGCAGAATGTTTTCGATAAACGATTGTTCCAAAACTTTTTCGCCCTTTTTTGAAAAATTGGTCATCTGATTTTTCCTTTCTTTATTTGTTCATTTCAATATATGATAAAAACCTTTGTTTGATAACTTTTGATAGTTCCTCCCGGGCTTACCGGTTTTTGCTTGGAATTTTTTGGGGCCAAAGGGCGGTCAAATACCCCAAAAAAGCCGAAAAGGCCATTAAAATTTGATAAACAGCCATAAAAAGCAAAAAAGCGAAAAAGTTTAATTGGCATTTTATTTGCAACGGTTTAAAGACTTGTCGAACGGTTATTTGATAAATCAACCAATAATTGAACAAAAACAAAGGAATGACATATAAAGAAATTGGCCCGAACAGATAAAAAAAACCGAAAAAGGATAGAATGATTCCGGGTAAAAAAAAGATTAAATAACAAGCGTCAATCAGGGGAATCAACAAATCGATAAAAGTAAAGTACTTGGCAAAAAAACACCTTTGTTCCCATGGCTTTACGGTTCTAAGACCTTCAATCATGCCTTTGGCCCAGCGGCGGCGTTGACGAAAAAAACTTTTGATTGTCGAAGGAACAACCGTAAAACTGGCCGCCCGGGGTTCGAACAAAACGCTTCTTTTTGACCTTAAGATTTTCCACGTAAGGACGATATCTTCGCCGTCCGCTTCATCCCAACCGCCCAACTCCTTTACCAAAGCGGTATCGTAAATACTGAAAGCTCCTTGGGCGACCAAAGTTGAACCGTAATGGGACTGAAGATGTTTGATGGCATTGATGCTTAAAAAATAATCATAGTATTGCATTCTGGTCAAAAGATTATCATTTCGGTTTTTGACGAAGATTCCTCCTGCCACCGCCCCAGTTTTTTCTTCCTGAGCTATCTTTGCGGAAATCAGCGATAAGGCCTGTTCGTGCAAAACCGTATCCGCATCCACGCACACAAAATATTTAGTGGTTATTTCCTTTAAACCGGTATTCAAAGCATGGTGTTTGCCTTTTCGGGGTTCGGAAAGGATTTTAAAGTTTAAGGAAAAAGCCTTTTTGGCCGCTTCGGCGATTTCTCGGGTTTTGTCGGTGCTGGCATTGTCGATAACAATTATTTCCAACTCTCCCGGATAGTCTTGCCTTGAAAGAGCCTCCAAAGCAAAGTAAAGGTTTTTTTCTTCGTTATGGGCGGGAATCAAAACCGTAAGCGGTTGGGAAAAAGGGAGGGTTAACGGTTTCGGGTTTACGAAAAGCAAAGTAATAAACAGGTTTGCAGCCAAAAAGCCCGGCAGATAGGCAATTCCGCCGATAACGACAATGGCCAAAACTTTGGGGAAGAGTTTGGTCAGTTCCTCAATCCAAGCAAGCGATAAGTAAACCGAAAAAAGCAACCATACCAAAGAACCCAAAACCATGATAAAAAAGTGACGTCTTTTTTTCATAAATCTTTCCTCATTCTTTATTATTATGAGGCAAACTCCGGCAGTTTATCAGTTCTTTTAAAAGGTTTGATTTGAAAAACAATTTTCACCCATAATAACCAAAAATGTGGTATAATGTAGAAAAATGTCTCAAGGAGGAGAGGCTATGGATAAACTTAAACTAATACCCCAACTAGATCCTGGTTTTCAACCGATGAGTGTTGTTTTGCGTTCGTTTCGCAGACAAGTAGCACAAGACAAAGCAAAAGAAAAAATGGCCATTTGCGTGGAAAGACAAGGTGGATATCGTTATCGCTATGATATGGATATCCTTGGCGTCAACGAACAAACGCTGGAAACTAATGTTGCAATCATTGAACGCCTTATCAAAAGTATTTTATGGGTTGTCGGCGGATATAAAATTTATTTGGGCGGTAACCCGATGGTTACCGAAAAACTAAAAGCCATCTTCAGCAAAGACGGCATGCGCAAATTCGATGTCGAATTTATGAGCAAAGTTTATCGCGAACCGTTCGAAGTCATTACCACCACGATTGACAAAGTTCCGACCGAAGTCAAAGCTTCCATTAAAATCGGGGGCAATTTGGACGGCTATCGGATTGGTTTTGATGCGGGAGGATCGGACCGTAAGGTCAGCGCGGTCGTCAACGGCGAAGCGATTTACAGCGAAGAAGTCGTTTGGCATCCGAAACTCCAAACCGATCCCGATTACCATTATCAAGGAATTCTTGACAGTTTTAAACGGGCTGCTTCCAAGATGCCGCGCGTGGATGCGATTGGCGTTAGCAGCGCCGGTATTTATATCAACAACGAAGTCCGGGTAGCATCGCTTTTCATCAATGTTCCGGAAGATGTCTTTAACGCCAAAGCCCGCGACGTTTACATCCGTGCCGCCAAAGAAATCGGCGAGGTACCGCTTGAAGTGGCGAACGACGGCGACGTGACCGCTTTAGCCGGTGCCATGGAACTGAAAGATACCAATGTCTTGGGAATTGCCATGGGGACCAGCGAAGCTGCTGGCTACATCAACGAAGAAGGCAACCTCATGGGTTGGCTGAGCGAACTCGCTTTTGTTCCGGTCGACTTCAACAAAGAAGCGATGGTCGACGAATGGAGCGGAGACTACGGCTGCGGAGTCAAGTACTTCAGTCAGGATGCGGTCATTAAATTGGCACCTAGAGCAGGCATTGCCTTGGACGAAAAGCTGTCGCCGGCCGAAAAACTCAAAGTCGTTCAGGGTTTAATGAAAGAGGGCGACGAACGCGCCAAAGCGATTTACGAAACAATCGGTATTTATTTGGGTTATGCTTTGGCCTATTACAGCGAATTTTATCAAATCAAGCATCTGTTATTGCTCGGAAGAGTAACCAGCGGTGACGGGGGATTAATAATAGTGGAAAAAGCCAAAGAAGTGCTTGTCAGCGAATTCCCTGAATACCAAAATATTTTGATCCACATGCCGGACGAAAACAGCCGTCGGGTCGGACAAAGTATTGCCGCCGCAAGCCTTCCTAAAGCCTAGAAAGAGTCAGACCAGTATATTTTATGAAAAAAGCTATTTTGTTAAATGACAATGTATTTATGGGAAACACTTATGTTGTAGGGGATGAAACAAGAGCCATTGTAATCGATCCGGCTTGCGAGGTAACCAAAATCGTCAAAGCGCTCAAAAAACGCACGCTATTGGGTGTGTTTTTGACCCATGCGCATTACGACCATTTCCGGACCTTAAGAGAGTTATTGGACAAATATCCCGAGGTTAAATGCTATTTGCACAAATTAGCTTATTACAAATTGGATGATCCCAACAAACATCACGGATTGTATTACGGGGGAGCAGCCCGAAACCGTTTTGATCCGGACCGGACGCAATTTATCCACGACAAAGACTTATTGACCATGGCGGACGGTTTCGAAGTAGGGGTTTTGGAAACCCCGGGACATACCGATTGCTCGGTTTCCTTAATCATCGACGATATGCTTTTTTCGGGCGATACTCTGTTTAAAAATACGGTCGGTCGAAGCGATCTTCCGACAGGCGATCAGTTCCAATTGACCAAAAGCGTCAATCGCTTACTTGCGCTCGATGGAAACCTTTGGGTATATCCGGGGCATGACGAAGCGACTACTTTGGAAGAAGAGCGTAACGGTAATCCGTTTGCCAAAATATCCAAAAGATAATTATCGGGTTTTAAGATTAAAGGAAAAACAGGACGATTGTTTTTCCTTTTTTTGATACATAAAAAAGAATAGAAAAGGTATAATAATACTGAAAAAAATTAGCACTAAACGCTTGACATTGCTAACACAAATGAGTATAATAAATTACGTACGAAAAAAATGCCAGAAAGGAGCGATATGATTTGTTGTCAGAACGCCAAATAATGGTTTTGAAAGCCATCGTCGAAGAATATGTCAGTACCAATGAACCGGTTGGTTCGCGGACGCTTTCCAAACGTCCCGATTTGCCGTTTTCCCCGGCTACGATTCGGAACGATATGGCCGATTTGGAAGAAATGGGCTACTTGGAAAAAACCCACACTTCCAGCGGACGGATTCCTTCGGAAGCGGGATATCGGTTGTATGTCGAACAAATCATGAAAGAAAAACAAAAGCAGGAAGTTGCCTTTCCGATGCTTGACCAAATTTTCAGTCAGGCCAATATTACGCGCCAGGAAGCAATCCGAGAATCGCTTGATTTGGTGGCGGATCTGACGAATTATGCGGCAGTGGCATTGGGACAGTCCGCGGAACATTCGCGAATTAAGAAATTGGAGTTTATTTCGCTACAAGAACGGTTTGCGATTATTCTGATGGTAACCGACCAAGGTTATGTGGAATCGAAAAAGATTATGCTTCCTGAAGGCATTAGTATCAAAGAAGTTGAACGCGTTGTTAAAGTCTTAGACGAATTATTGCATGATGTGATGATTACGGAAATCGAACTGCGTTTGAAAGAAGCATCCCAAAACGAAGAAATTCGCGATTTCCTTTGCTATCGCGAAGAATTGATTGCGGCATTTGTCAATGCCTTTGTGGAAATGGCTTCCAACAAATATCATATTGCGGGAAAGACCAATATTTTGGAACTGCCGGAATTCCAGGACGTCAAGAAGGCACGCGAGCTGTTTGAGGCGATTGAGAATAAGGAAATCTTTAAAGTCATCAGACTGGATAATTCCGGAATAACGGTTCGGATTGGTCAGGAAAACGAAATCAAAGCAATGCAAAACTGTACCGTCATAACGGTACCTTATACCAGTGCTTCAGGTGATCGCGGTGCGATATCGGTGATTGGTCCGACAAGGATGCAATATGACAAAGTGATTCCGATTTTAGAATACATTGCGTCAAACATCAAAAAAATCGTATAAAACCAACGTGTACGCTAAAGGAGGAAAACAATGAGTGAATTTAATCGCTATCGCGAAGAAGAAAAAGAGCAAGAGCAACAGGAACAAGAAAACGCAAGCGAAGCGTTAGCAAAAGAGGAGGGCGACCAACCAACTGATTCCCATGATTCATGTTGCGAAAAATGCCAATCGGAAGCAAGCGAAGAATGCGCTTGCCAACAGAAAGAAGACGAATTGGCCGTATGTCAAGCCGAAATAGCTAAATTAAAAGAGGAAATTGCGCAACTGAACGATCAATTGTTGAGAAATCGGGCGGAACTGGAAAATTTCAAACGCCGTACCAACGAAGAACGGATTCGGGAAAGAAAATATGCTTTGCAGTCTTTCTTTGCCGATTTTATCCACATCACCGATATTTTCAACAAAGCTGTGCAAACCGAAACCGATGACGAGAAACTCAAGAAATTCTTAGCCGGGTTTCAACTCATCAATACGCAAATTCAAACTTTGATGGCGCAATACGGGGTTAAACCGATTGAAGCCAAAAACCAAAAATTTGACCCAAATTTGCATTCGGCAGCCGAAACTGTTTGGGTTGAAGGCGTAGATGAAGATGTAATCGTCGAAGAAATTATTACCGGTTACATGTACAAAGATCGGATTCTGCGTCCAAGTATTGTAAAAGTAAATAAAGCTAGTGCCAAATCAATTGAAGAGAAGGAGGAAAAGAACAATGGGTAAAATTATCGGAATTGACTTAGGTACAACCAATTCATGTGTTGCAGTTATGGAAGGGGGCGACCCTAAAGTTATAGCCAACTCAGAAGGTTCCAGAACTACACCATCGGTAGTAGCCTTCAAAGACGGGGAAATAATCGTTGGCGATAGTGCCCGCCGTCAGGCTGTTACCAATCCTAACACCATTTATTCCATCAAACGGAAAATGGGAACCAATCAAAAAGTAAAAGTAAATGATAAAGAGTATACTCCGCAGGAAATTTCCGCAATGATCCTGCAAAACCTTAAGGCTACGGCCGAAGCTTACCTTGGCGAAAAGGTCACCGAAGCGGTTATTACGGTTCCGGCTTATTTTAACGATGCGGAACGTCAAGCCACCAAAGATGCGGGACGGATTGCCGGACTGGACGTTAAACGGATTATCAACGAACCGACAGCTGCCGCATTGGCTTACGGTATCGATAAACTCAACAAAGAACAAACCGTTTTGGTTTATGACCTTGGCGGCGGTACCTTTGATGTCTCGGTATTGCAACTTGCCGACGGTACTTTTGAAGTTTTGGCGACAGCCGGAAACAACCGCTTAGGCGGTGACGACTTCGACCAATTAGTCGTCAATTATTTGATTGAAGAATTCCAGAAAAAGGAAGGCGTTGACCTTTCGAAAAATAAGACTGCACTCTTTAGATTGAGAGAAGCTGCCGAAAAAGCCAAGAAAGAATTAAGCGGTGTAACCAAAACCGAAATCAATTTACCTTTCATCGGCGCCAACCAAAACTATGAACCGGTACACCTCAATTTAAGCTTAACCAGAGCAAAATTCGAAGAATTGATTGCCCCTTTGATCGAATCGACCAAGGTTCAGGTTCGTCAGGCCTTGAAAGATGCCAAGATTACCGCAAACGATCTTGACCAGGTCTTGTTGGTCGGCGGATCTACCCGGATTCCTGCCGTTCAGGAATTAGTCCGTCGCGAACTCGGCAAAGAACCGAACCGCAGTATCAACCCTGACGAAGTTGTGGCCATGGGTGCCGCAATCCAAGGCGGTGTGCTTGCCGGTGAAGTAAAAGACGTTTTGTTGCTCGACGTTACTCCGCTCAGCCTCGGTATCGAAACCTTGGGCGGCGTCGCAACCAAATTGATTGAACGCAATACCACCATCCCGACTTCGAAATCGCAAATCTTCTCGACGGCGACCGATAACCAAACAGCTGTTGACATTCACGTTGTTCAGGGCGAACGTCCGATGGCCAGCGACAACAAATCTCTCGGCCGTTTCCAACTGACCGGTATTCCGCCTGCCCCACGGGGTGTTCCGCAAATCGAAGTTAAGTTCGATATCGATGCCAACGGTATCGTCCATGTCAGTGCCAAAGACTTGGGTACCGGCAAGAAACAGGAAATCACGATTACCGGAGGTTCGTCGCTCCCTGAAGAAGAAATTCAGAGGATGATTCGGGAAGCCGAAGAAAATGCCGCTGCCGATAAACGGAAGAAAGAAGAAGCCGATTTACGGAACGATGCGGACCAATTGTTGTTTGGGGTTAAAAAATCCCTCAATGATTTGGGCGGCGAAGTAACCGAATCCGAAAAGAAAGAAGTCGAACAGGCTTGCGAAGCGCTTCAAAAAGCTCTTGACGGCAAAGACTTGGACGAAATCAGAAGACGCAAGGAAGAACTGGAAAAAGCCGCTCAAGGCGTAGCCACCAAAGCTTACCAAAAAGCACAACGCGAATATGAAGCCAAGAATGCACAATCGGGCAAAGACAAAAAAGACGACGACAATGTCGTAAATGCCGATTATGAGGATCTCAATAAATAAGGTTTCGAAAACTTTATAGAAACGGAGGGGCCGAACGATGGCAACTAAACGTGATTATTATGAAATATTAGATGTCCCTAGAAGTGCAAGCGAAGATGAGATAAAAAAAGCGTATCGGACCCTTGCCAAAAAGTATCATCCCGATGTTAGTTCCGAACCTAACGCTACGGAAAAATTCAAGGAAATCCAGGAAGCTTACGAAGTTTTAAGCGACCCGGTGAAACGTCAAAATTACGACCGTTACGGCCATGAAGACCCGACCATGGGCGGTATGGGAGGTTTCGGCGGTTTCAGCGGCTTTGGCGGCTTCGAGGATATTTTTGCCAATATCTTCGGGGGCGGCCGGCGGTCTGACCCAACCGGTCCGCGCAAAGGTCAAGACTTAAGCATGAACATTACCATCACTTTCGAAGAAGCGGCTTTTGGGGTCAAGAAACCGATTAGCATTACCCGTTATGAGGAATGCAGTACCTGCGGCGGAACCGGCGCCTATTCCCGTCAGGATATTTCGACCTGTCATCGTTGCGGCGGACGCGGTCGGGTAATTGTCGAACAAGCGACTATTCTTGGTCGGATCCAAACCGAAACAACCTGTTCCGAATGTCGGGGCACCGGTCGCAAAATCAGAAGAGCCTGTGACAACTGTCACGGCGCCGGTCGGATGAAAAAAGACGCCACCATCTCGGTCAATATCCCGGCGGGTATCGAAGACGATCAAACGATTCGGTTATCCGGTCAGGGGGAAGCCGGTTATAACGGCGGACCGAGCGGCGACTTGTATATCAATGTAACCGTAAAAGAACACGAAATCTTCGAACGGGACGGTAACGATATCATCCTCCAAATGCCGATTACCTTCAGTCAAGCGGCTTTGGGGGCCACTTTGGAAGTCAAAACGCTTTATGGCATGGTGGCTTTGAAAATTCCGCCTGGAACGCAAACCGGAACGAAGTTTAAGTTGACCGGAAAAGGCATTTCCAGCCAGACCACCGGTAGGACCGGAAATCAGTATGTCGTTGTTACGGTTGTCACTCCGACAAAATTAACCAATGATCAAAAAGAACTGTTCCAAAAATTAAGCAAAACCGACGAAACTGCCGGCAGCAAGTGGTCCGAGCGGATTAAGCGTTTCTTTACTTCCAAATAAAACTAGCAAGTTATCCATTTGAGTCTAAAGTTAACCTTTAGGCTCTTTTTTATCGGTGAAAGTGTAAAATAAGTGATTAATTTGGCCGAATATGGTACAATAATTAAATAAAAGGATGAATGATGTTATGCAACGTTACTTTGTTGACCAAATAAACCTTGATGAAAAAAGAGCTGTCCTGCTGCCAAGCGATGCTTATCATGTCCAAAAAGTGATGCGAATGAAATTAAACGATTCCGTCATCGTTTGCCATGAAAAAGCGGGAACCTTCTTGGGAAAGCTGATTAAGCTTTCACCAAACGAAGCGGTCGTGGAATTAATCGACAAAATCGAAGAAAACAACGAACTTCCCCTTGATGTAACGATTGCCCATGGTTTGGTTCGCCGGGAAAAGATGGAGTTCGTCATCGAAACTTGCGCAGCCCTTGGTGCTTATGCGTATGTTCCGGTTTTTATGAACCGTTCCACCGCAAAATGGCAGGAAGAAAAAGGCGACAAAAAGGAAGCCCGGATTGCTAAAATCATCAAAGAAGCTTCGGAACAATCTCATCGCAATCGTCTGATGAAGTTTTATAAACCGCTGACCATCCCGGAATTAATCCAGGCAAAAGCCGAGTTTGATTTGTGCCTTTTTGCCTACGAAGATACCCCGTCCGACGATGCCAATCTGAAAAAAGCACTGTCGCAGGAAAATTGCCGAAAATTGTTGGTTTTGTTTGGACCGGAAGGCGGATTTGATTCAAAGGAAACGGAAATGCTAAAAAACGCGGGCTTTATTCCGGTTACCTTAGGCAAACGGATTCTTAGAACCGAGCTTGCGCCTTTATATTTATTAAGTACCATCGGTTATCAGAAAGAGTTAAAAGCATGAATGAAGTAAAAACAGAAAAAAGGACCCTGAAATTTAAAATCCATACTTTGGGTTGCAAAGTTAATTTATATGAATCGGAAGCCGTAAGTTCCCAATTGGTGGAAGCGGGTTGGCTTTGGACCGATAACGACGAAGAAGCCGATGTGCAGATTATCAATACTTGCACGGTGACTAGAACTTCCGATGCCAAAAGCCGGAAGTTGATTCGCTCTTTGGTTCGCAAGAACCCTTCCTCAATCCTAGTCGTTATGGGCTGCTATTCGCAGATTGCCCCAGATGAAGTCATGGCCATTGAAGGTGTCGATATAGTGCTGGGCAGCAGCGGCAAAAGCAAAATAATCGATTACGTAACGGATTTCCGAAAGACCGGCATCAAGCGTCAATACTTAAAATCGGCGGAAGAATATCAGACTTTCGAAGAATTGAAAATGGGTCGGTTGCAAAAACATACCCGCGGGTTTATCAAAATTCAGGACGGATGCGAAAATTTCTGCAGTTACTGTCTGATTCCTTATGCCCGGGGGCCGATTCGCAGCCGCGACAAACAAAGCGTTTTGGCCGAAATCAAAAATTTGGTCGATAGCGGGGTCAAAGAAATTATCCTGTCGGGAATCAATACCGGTACTTACGGTAAAGACCTTGGCAATGTCACTTTGGCCGAATTGGTGGACGAAATCCTTTCGACATATCCCCAACTGGACCGTCTGCGTTTATCTTCCATCGAATTAAAGGAAGTAACCGACGAATTGTTGGTTTTGTTTGCCAAATATCCCGACCGTATGGCCAAACATTTGCATATTCCGCTTCAGGCCGGATCGAATACCGTTTTGCAACGGATGAACCGCCGGTATACTACCGAGGAATACGAAAACCGGATTAACGAAATTCGTTCCTTGGTTCCGGATATTGCCATTACCACCGATTGTCTGGCGGGGTTTGTGGGCGAAACCGAAGCCGAACACCAGGAAGCCCTTGATTTTATTAACCGAATCGGTTTTGCGCAAATGCATATTTTCCCGTATTCCCGTCGCAAAGGAACCAAAGCGGACTCCTTAAACGGGCATTTGCCGCCGGAAACAATCGAAGCAAGAACCAGAACTTTGTTGAAACTGAGCAGTGCGTTGAAACAGGAATATCAGGAACGGTTTATCGGTTCGATCCAAACGGTTTTGTTCGAAAACCAAAAACAGGGATTATGGCGCGGTTATACCTCAAACTACATCGAAGTATTTGTGAGGGACGAAAACGACTTAAACAATCTGTTGGTTCCTGTCAAACTGGAAAAAATCGTCAATGGTCAGGTCATTGGCCAAGTAATGGGAGGTGTTGATGATGGCATTTCCGGATTATCAATTTAAACCTTTTATCAATCAGACCCTGAAAGATATCGGTTTTTCGGAAGAAACCAAAGTCCAAAAAGCCGTACTTGAACGTGCTTTGAAAGGGGAGAATTTGGTCGTCGAAAGCGCCACCGGAAGCGGAAAAACCCACGCTTTTCTGCTACCTATAATGCAGCGAATCGATGTCGCGAAACCTCTCGTACAAGCCTTAATCTTGTCGCCTACGCGCGAACTGGCGATGCAATTGTATGAAGTGGCAGGCAAATTCCAGAAAAATAAACCCGAGTTGGATATTCGCCTGGCTATCGGCGGAACAAACCGGGATCAGGAAATCAAACGGTTCGAAACGGTTCAACCTCATATCGTAATCGGGACTGTCGGACGCATCCGCGATTTGGCAATTGCGACCAATGTCCTGAAAATCTATACTTCGCAAATCGTGGTTATCGACGAAGCGGATATGGTTTTGGACGGCAAGGATTTGGAAGAAGTGGACCAGGTTTTGGCGGCAATTCCCAAACCCCAATTCATGCTTTTCAGCGCCACCATTCCCAAACCGATGCGCCATTTTATGAACCGTTATTTAGAAGGCGTAAAAGAAATCGTCATCGGCGAGCCGCAACTGACCAAGGGAACAATCGAACATCTCTTTATTCCTACCAAAGCTAAAAGCAAAGAAGAAGTCTTGCTTTCGCTTTTGAAAATCATCAATCCGTTTTTGGCTTTGATTTTTGTCAATAAAGTCGAAGATGTCGATCCCCTTGCCAAGTATATCGCATCTCACGGTTACGAAGTCGGTGTTATCCACGGCGACTTGGATGACCGCACCCGGCGTCAGACTTTAAGAAGAATCAAAGACTTGCATTATCAGTATGTGGTGGCTTCCGATATCGCATCCCGCGGGATAGATATCGAAGGCGTCAGCCATGTCATCAATTTCGATTTGCCGCAGGACATCGAGTTTTATGTTCACCGCACCGGTCGGACAGCCCGTTTTGAAATGAGAGGTCAGGCCATCAGTTTATACGATTACGATGACGAAAAATACGTAAACGAACTGAAGAAAAAAGGCTTGAATCCGGTTTTTGTGAAAATAACCGACCAAGGTTTGGAACCGACAGTCCTCAAAGAACGCAAACCCCTCGGAAAAATCAAACAAATCGAGACGATGATTCATGCCAAAACCCCAATGCCGAAAAAGGTCAAACCGGGATATAAAAAGAAACGGAAAGAAAAAATTGAAAAAGAAATTCGCACCCTTAAGCGCGAATATGTAAGCAGTATTTATAGGAAAAAAAAGAAATATGAATAAGCAATTGAAAATAGGTTCACATGTCGAAAATAGCGGCGCCTGGATGTTGTTGGGAAGTGTCAGAGAAACAGTAGCCAACGGCGCCAACGCGATGATGTTTTATTTGGGGGCTCCCCAAAACACTTACCGAAAACCCGCAAGCGAACTGAAAATCGAAGAAATGCATGAAGCGATGGCTAAGCACGGTTTATTGCTGGACGATGTTGTCGTGCATGCGCCTTATATCGTCAATCTTGCGCAAAGCGACGATGCCAAATGGCAGTTTGCCATCGATTTTCTGACGAACGAAGTGCGTCTTGCTTCAATTGTCAAAGCCAAATATCTGGTGATTCATCCCGGAGCGCATGTCGGAATGGGAGTCGAATACGGTTTGAAAAGGATTGCGGAAGGGGTAAAGAAAATCATTGCCAATACCCCCGAATCCAATGTGGTGATTTTGCTCGAAACGATGGCGGGAAAAGGAACGGAATGCGGGAAGACTTTTGCGGAAATCAAAACGATGCTCGATTTAATTGATTGTCCCGACCGGACCGGTGTCTGTCTTGATACCTGTCATATCCATGATGCCGGATACGATATCATCAACGATTACGAAGGAGTTAAGCAAGAGTTTGACTCTGTCGTCGGTTTGGACAAAATCAAAGTCATTCATCTCAATGATTCGAAAAATGTCAAAGGTGCCAAAAAAGACCGGCACGAAAATATCGGTTTCGGAATGATCGGTTTTGATACCCTCATGAAAGTCGTCTATGACGAAACATTCCAAGATATCCCAAAGATTTTGGAAACGCCGTATGTCGAAACAACCAACGGCACCGAAGTTTCGCCTTATCGGGCCGAGATTGCGATGATCAAAGCCAAAACTTTTAATCCTGCCTTGCTGGAAGAATTAGCCAAAGCAGCCATCTAAAAAAATGAGGAAAGCAATTTCCTCATTTTACTCTTGCCTATATTCTTTGGCCATTTCCCGGATTTCCTGTTTTAGGACCGGGATGATTTCGGCTTCGGATAATTTGCGGACGATTTGGCCTTTCTTAAAGAGAACCGCCGAATGTTTTCCCCCCGCAATCCCGATATCCGCATCCCTCGCTTCGCCCGGTCCGTTGACCACGCAGCCCATGATGGCTACTTTTAAAGGGACTTTGACGGTGGCAAGAAACGGTTCGATTTCCGAAATGATTTCGAGCATATTGTAACTGGTCCGCCCGCAGGTAGGACAGCTGATCAAAGTCGGTTCGTCGATTTTGCCGAACATTTTTAGAATGCCTTTCGCGACTTCGACTTCCGGAACGGGATCGCCGGTTAATGAAATTCGGATCGTATCACCGATGCCTTCTTTCAAAAGGGTTCCCAAAGCATAACTGGACCGGATGGCTCCGCTTAACGGGGTTCCGGCTTCGGTTAAACCAATGTGCAGGGGATAAGGAAAGGTTTCGGAAGCCAAACGGTTGGCTGCAATCGTGGTTTCGATATCGGTCGTTTTGATGCTGATGCAAATATCGTAAAAACCGAGGCTTTCCAGAATTTCGACATGCTCTTTAGCGCTTGCGACCAAATTTTCGGGGGTGACGGAATCGTATTTGGAATCGAGCGATCCGCCGTTGATGCCGATTCTGATTGGGATTTGCTTTTCCTGGCAAGCCCGAACGATTTCTTTGATGTGTTCGTGGTTTTTGATATTGCCCGGGTTTAAGCGCAGTTTGTCGATGCCGTTTTTTATGGCCAAGAGCGCCAAACGGTAATCGAAATGGATATCCGCTACCAGCGGAACCGAGACACGGCGTTTGATTTCCGGGATGGCCAGGGCATCGCTTTCGTCGGCGATGGCCATGCGGACGAGATCCGCTCCGGCTTTTTCCAAAGCTTGGATTTGTTTTACGGTGGCTTCGATATCGGCGGTTTTGGTATTGGTCATGCTTTGAATGGCAATCGGTTCTCCGCCCCCGATATAAAGCCTGCCGATTTTGATTTTTCTGGTCATAAAATCAGTCCTTTAATAATTGGTTAAAAATAGTATAGCATAAAGATAAAAAATTAAGCATCAAAAACAATGCTTAATTTTTTTCCTTGGTCGATTTTGTTTCGACAGCTGAAGTTGTAACCGCTGTTTTTTTGGTTTTCTTTTTTTTGCGTTGCGGGCTGCGGATTCTGGCTCTTCTTAAGAAGTTGTAAATGGTGCTGCGCGAAGCTTCGATATTGTACTCGGTTTGAACTATGCGGGCAAATTCGCTGAAATTGGTACCGCGATATTCTTTGCGATATAATTTAACAATAAATTCGCTGATTTCTCCATCAATCGCGTTATAAGGTTTATAATATTTGTTTTTATGAATAACGCCTTCGGCTCCTTGTTCGAGTACTTGGCGTTTTAAATTTCTCACTTGGCGAGTAGTTATCCCCAACATATTAGCTGCTTTCGTTCCGTTGATTTCCCCGTCGATTAAGCGAGTGATAACCCGTAATTTTTTTCGTTCGGCTCTCGACATTTTCTTTTTCGGCTTCGGTGCAACTTCAGTTGTGCTAAGCGGTGAATTGCCGGGTAATGTCTCTTGGCCATTCACCGTACTTTTAACTTCATCCATAATATTACCTCTTCTATTTGTTATTTTTAGTCATTACATATCTTAACATATTTGCGCTTTTTTTTCAAATTATATGATTATAAAATAAAAAGTTAATCTTCTGAAAAAATCGCTTAAATTTGCTATAATAGTAAAGGTGATTTGATGAAGCAAATTCAGGAATTAATTCTTTACGAAGACAATCATATGCTGGTGGTGCATAAACCGCCGGGAATTTTATCCCAAGGCGACGAAACGAACGATCCCAATCTGTTGACCTTGTTGAAACAATACCTAAAAGAAAAGTATCAGAAACCCGGCAATGTCTATTTGGGATTGATTCACCGGTTGGATCGAATGACCGGGGGTGTGATGGTTTTTGCCAAAACTTCCAAAGCGGCTTCCCGCCTTTCTGCCTCCATCCGAAACCGCACCTTCAAAAAGCATTATTATGCGATAGTGGAAGGGGTTATGCCCGAAAAGGTCGGTCAAATGGTAGATTATTTGCGCAAAGACGAAACCGAAGTCAAATCCTATGTAACAACAGTAGAAGGGGGAAAACAAGCCCTCCTTAGTTATCGGGTATTGGAACAAACCGAAAAAGCCGCCCTTGTGGATATCGCATTGGAAACCGGACGCCATCATCAAATCCGGGTGCAGTTTTCTTCCCGGGGATTTCCCCTTATGGGCGATACGCTGTATGGCAGTAGCGTTAAAATGCCGCTTGCTTTATATGCTTACAAATTGGAATTTCTTCATCCGGTTACCAAAGAAAGCATGGCTTTTGAAGTCAAACCTCAAGGAAAACCTTGGGACGATTTTCTAAAATAACAAGTTTGATTATCCCCACGCCAAGCGCAGTCGCTTAGTTGTGGTATAATATAATACAATGAGTTTAGAAGGAGTATTAAACAAAAATGGAAAAGGTTAGACATATTTTTACCTCGGAATCGGTTACCGAAGGTCATCCCGACAAAATCTGCGACCAAATTTCCGATGCCATCTTAGACGATTTATTAAAACAGGATCCATATGCCAAAGTGGCCTGCGAAACCTGCGTTACCACCGGATTGGTTTTGATAATGGGCGAAATTACCACCACCGGTTATTCCGACATTCAGAAAATCGCCCGTCAAACCGTGGAACGGATTGGTTACAATCGGGGCAAATACGGCTTTGACGCCGAAAATTTGGCGGTCCTAGTTTCGATTAACGAACAATCGCCCGATATTGCGCTGGGCGTTCGGGAAGGCGAAGGGGCCGGCGACCAAGGCGTGATGTTTGGGTTTGCCTGCGACGAAACCGAAGAGTACATGCCGATGCCGATTATGCTTGCCCATAAACTGGCACGCCGTTTGGCTGAAGTCAGAAAAAAAGGCATCGTCAACCATTTGCGTCCCGACGGTAAAACGCAAGTATCCGTGGAATACGACGAGGACGGCAATGTCCAAAGAATCGATTCGATTTTGATTTCCACGCAGCACGACGAAATCGTCACACAGGAAGAATTGCGGAAAAATTTAATCGAACATGTCATCAAAGCGGTTATTCCGAATCATTTAATGGATGAAAATACCAAGATTTACACCAATCCGACCGGACGGTTTGTCATCGGCGGTCCGAAAGGCGATTCGGGTTTGACCGGACGCAAAATCATCGTCGATACTTACGGCGGTTATGCCCGCCACGGCGGAGGTGCCTTCAGCGGCAAAGATGCAACCAAAGTCGACCGGAGCGCCAGCTACATGGCCCGTTACATTGCCAAGAATTTGGTTGCGGCGGGACTCGCCCGGAAGTTGGAAATCCAAATTTCCTACGGCATCGGAATGTCCGAACCGCTTTCGATTGCCATCGATACTTTCGGAACTTCGCAGTTATCCGAAGCCGAACTGATTGCCATCGTGAAAAAGCATTTTAAGCTGCGTCCGCTTGACATCATCAACGATTTGGATTTGCGCAGACCTATCTATGAACAAACCGCGGTTTACGGTCATTTCGGTCGCAACGATTTGGATTTGCCTTGGGAACGGCTCGATAAAGTAGCCGAATTAAAACAATACCTGGAGGAATAAGATGAAACTTTGTATAATCGGTGCGGGCAGCACCTATACGCCGGAATTAATCGAAGGAATTATTGCGAAATATCAGACTTTGCCGGTAAAAGAAATTGCTTTGATGGATATCGACGAGCGGAAACTTTCGATTGTCGGCGGGCTTGCCAAGCGGATGGTGGAAAATTCCGGCATTGACTGCCAAGTCAAACTGACCATGAGTTACGAAGAAGCCTTAAGGGGTTCGAGTTTCGTCATGGTACAAATCCGGGTCGGCAAACTTCCGGCGCGGGTTTTGGACGAAAAGATTCCGCTAAAATACCATTTAATCGGTCAGGAAACCTGCGGCATCGGCGGTATGTTCAAAGCTTTCCGCACGATTCCGGTCATGCTCGATATCGTCAAAATGATGGAACAATATTGCCCGGATGCCTGGCTGATTAACTTTACCAATCCGTCGGGCTTGGTGGCACAAGCCTTGTTGAATCACACCAACGTCAAAATGATAGGGCTATGCAATGTTCCGCTCAACATGATCGACAGTATCAAAAAAACGCTGAACTTAAACGAAGCCGAAGTGGAATATGTCGGTTTGAATCATTTGTCTTATGTCACAAGCATCAGATACCAAGGCAAAGATTATCTTCAGGAAGCGCTCGCCCAGGGCGTTAATTCCGAAGCGATGAAAAATATCCCTGCTTCGGGTTTCACGCCGGAACAAATCCAGGCCATCGGTGCCATTCCTTCATCTTATTTGGAATATTATTATTTTCCTGCCCAAAAACTCGAAAAACTGCTTCATACCCCGAAAAGCCGTGGCGAAGTTTGTATCGAACTGGAAGAAGAACTCCTGGCTCTTTATTCCCAACAGGAATTGCATGAAAAACCGGCACAGCTTTCCAAACGGGGCGGTGCCAGATATTCCGAAGTGGCCATCAATTTAATCAACGCGATTTACAACGATTTGCAGGAAGTGCATGTCGTGAATGTCCTGAATAACGGTGCTCTCGACTTTTTGGCCGATGACGATGTCGTCGAAATCAGTGCAATCATCGGCAAAGACGGCGCCAAACCGATTAAAGCCCATATCACCAATCAACATGTTATCGAATACATTCAGATGATAAAAGCTTACGAACGCCATGTCGTCAAAGCCGCTCTTACCGGCGACAAAGCGGAAGCGATGCGGGCCGCCTTAATGAATCCGTTGACGAGCGATATGCAGAACTTCAGTGCTTGTTTCGACGAAATGGTTCAGGCTCACAAGCAATATTTGCCGCAATTCAAGGAGTAACATATGCCACAAGTAGTCTTAGGCGTTGACGGGGGGAATACCAAAACCGATTATTTGTTGTTTGATTTGGCCGGAAATTTCATCGACGGAATCAGACTGGGGACGTGCAGCCACGAGGGACTTCCCGACGGTTTTGACGGTGCCTACCGCGTCATGAAAGAAAGCATCAATCAGCTGTTAAAGCGCAACAATTTAAAGATCTCCGATGTTCATTCCGCAGCTTTCGGGCTGGCCGGAGTGGATATGCCGAGTCAGAAAAAGCGGTTGGAAGGAATTATTGCCAAAATCGGGTTTAAGCATTTTGTGGTCAACAATGACGGCTTTTTAGGTATAAAAGCAACCTCTCCCACCGGAGTCGGTGTCTGTTCGATCAACGGAACGGGAACGGTTACGGTAGGATTGGATGAAACGGGAAAAATGCAACAAGTGGGCGGCGTCGGTTATCTTTCCGGCGACGAAGCCGGAGGAGCATATTTAACCAGAAGAGTTTTTCAGGGGGTTTATGACGAATTATTCCGGGTTGGCAGTCCCACTTCACTTACAAAAGCGGTTTTTTCGTTGCTTAGTATTACCGATAAAGATGACTATTTACCGATTTTAATCGAAAAAATCAACAGCCGGCAAATCGATCGCACTGAAATCATCAAATTACTCTTTGCCCACGGGAATTCCGGTGATGTGGTAGCCCAGGAAATCCTTCGTCAGGCAGGAATCAGTATGGGAAGAAGTGTTGCGGGGTGTATCGGAAACCTTCATTTCGAAAAGGCCGTACCGGTGGTTTTGGCCGGGTCGGTTTGGGCAAATGCCACTTGTCCTGTAATGTATGAAGCTTTCTCAGAATTTGTGGAAGCTAATACCAATGTTCCCGTTCAGTACCACATATTGACTGCTCCACCGGTTTGTGGGGCAATTCTTTGGGCTTTGGAAATAGCCCATCAAAAGGTCCCGAGCCCGGAGTTAAAAACCAAAGTTTTGGCTCAGGTTGAAAATTATCAAAAATCCTGTCGATAAACACAATTCGTTTTTATCCGACATAATGAAACAAGATTCGACAATTTGCCCATAACTTGGCGATAAATTATCATTTTTATCTATTAAAACCATACGACTACTAATTAAAGCAATTAGTAGTTTTTATTTTTGATTGACAACGCTTTCAATAAGATTTATAATCAAAAAAAAGGGTTTTTATTTATTTCAGGGGGTTTTTTGTGATACTCAAACAATTGTTAAGCTATTGCACCAATAGTGCACAAGATGAACTTGACAAGCTGAGAATGGTTACCGCACTTTTGACCCAAAAAGATGTCATGCTCAAAAACAAACTAAAATTTCTTCATTTTACGTTTTCGGCGATAATATTCAATCGGAAACGCGACCATATTTTAATGATTTACGATTGGATAAAAAAATGGTGGACTTTCTTTGAAGTCCATTTAAATCAGGAATGCGAAATCATCCCTTCCCTAATCAGGGAGATCAAGGATAAAACCGGCTTAAGAAAAGTTTGTTTACTGTGCAATCAGGCTATGTCGATTCAAATTTCCGAAGAAACCAGGCTTCCGAGTGTTATGCCGTGTGAACAGCCGTTTTCCCCGCATTTTCATTACAATTTAACCTTTGCCTTTTTAGCCAGTATGAATCACCTGACACCCGGAGATTGTAACCGGTCGATAATCAAATGGATTCCGCTGGAAAGAATCGACGAATATGTTCAGTCTGATTCCTTGCTTTGTGCCATCAGAAAAGTTTCCGATCGTTGTCAATTACTCGTTTAGTCCTCAAGAAATTGAGGACTTTTTCATTTTGCGACAACGGTTTACTATTCGTAGTATTATGTTTTTTTATGAAAAAAATCGACATTTATGGTATAATACACATACATAATAGAGGAATAATGGATGATTGGGGGTGGCTGAATGCGGAAAAAACATGGATGGACATTACTGGAAATGATAGTAACTATAGCCGTGACTTCCATCTTTTTTACGATGGT
>ERZ795047.373-NODE-373-length-56826-cov-12.878124_pt1 | contig 56826 bp, 51 predicted proteins | sample MGYA00375131_ERZ795047 | MGnify/ENA primary metagenome ERZ795047 (study PRJEB30176, sample SAMN05720228) | activated sludge metagenome | isolation source: Anaerobic digester | place: Japan | collected 2015-05-20 ... | reverse complement strand
TTGAGAGTTGTTTTTCTATTTTGACTGTCTATGATCTATTGTAACATAACAAATACTATTATAATAAGTATAGAAAATCGGAGGGTTTCTCAACAATAAATCGGCAAATTGTTGAAAACAGTGTTGAATAAACATTCATTTTGACAAAAAGCTGTTGGTTTGTCCGCATTTCGGGCAGCTTCGGCTGTTGAAAACTCATTTTTTGCCCCGGAGATACTGGGAAATGTATGGCCTGTCAAGGATCTAACATGGCTTTTTTCAACTTTTTCAACGGAAATATTCGGGAATAGTCCGGAAAAGCCCTAAGGATCTGACTTTTCAACAACTGCATACAACTTGTTGAAAAAAAGACGGGAAAATTCCGGCCTGCATTGGTAAAATTTATGAAAAATCATTTTGCCTAAAAAAAATTCCTCAAATCCCTTGACAGAACGGGATTTATGAAGTATAATATTACAGTGTAATGCGGACAGGTGTGTCTGTATGACCTATTGTTTCACAGATCGGAGTCAGTTACAAATACATGGCTCTTGTTATATTTGCGCAGAGAGGAGGACCTGAATATGAAAAGAACATATCAGCCTAAGAAGCTCCACAGAAAGAAGGAGCACGGCTTCATGAAGAGAATGGCTACTAAGAACGGCAGAAAGGTTTTAGCTCGTAGAAGATCTAAGGGCAGAGCAAGATTAACTCACTGACGACGCTGACCACAAAAAAATATTTTTTGTGGTCTTTTTTATTAAAAAGAACATGAGTTGATTTTTTGGGAAGCCTTTTTCTCCCGCTATGGTGCTGTTATGCTTTATACGGAAATTTTGAATGATAATAAAGACTTCCTGCGTCTTTATAAGAAGGGCAGATATATCGCCTCAAAATACTCGGTGATATACGTTAGACCCAACGGCCGGCCCTATAACCGCCTTGGGATAACTGCCGGAAAAAAAGTAGGTAATGCCGTTTGCAGAAACCGGGCTAAGCGCCTCATCAGACTTGCCTATAGAAATGCCGAGATCTCGCTGCCTGTGGGCATCGACATCGTTATCGTGGCCAGGACAAGACTGTGTGAGGTAAAGTCAGATGAATTCTGCCATTATATGGAAAAATACGGCGTGCCTGAAATAATAAAAAACGTTAGGAAGCTCTCAGGCTGATCGCTTATGAAATTCATACTGATCTCTTTGGTCAAGCTGTATAAAAAGTTCATATCTCCCCTGAGTGCGCCAAAATGCAAGTTCTATCCATCGTGCAGCAGCTACGCTATCGATGCTCTGCAAAAATTCGGCGCAATACGAGGCTCGGCTCTGGCTGTGTGGAGGATACTCCGCTGCAACCCCTGGTCACTGGGCGGTATCGACTATGTCCCGGAGAGATTTACATTTAAGGTGAAAAACGTGGGCGATCTGGCTGACCCGCCAGATGAATGGCCGTATGAGGACAACAGTAAGGACGATACGAACAACTGAGAGGTATATTTAAATTGAGTCTTTACGATATTATTGGTGTCCCCTTCGGATACCTGATGAGTTTCATCTACAAATTTTGCGGAAACTATGCGGTTTCCATCATCATCTTCACTATTGTTACTAAGCTGCTGCTTTTCCCGGTAAACTATAAGACCCAGAAAAACGCAGCAAGAATGCAGCTGCTCAGCGGTAAGCTGGAAAAGCTCAAGAAGAGCTACGGCAGCAATCAGCAGCGACTCCAGGAGGAACAGCAGAAGCTGTATCAGCAGGAGGGCATCAACCCCATGGCTTCATGCCTGCCCACCTTTATCCAGATGTTCCTGCTCTTCGGAGTTATCGACGTTGTTTATAAGCCTATCACACATATCCTCCATATCTCCAAGAGCGTCACAAAGGCCGCTGTGCAGATCGCTTCCGATATGGTGGGCGGCAAGGGCATCAGCATGAAGAACCTCCGCTGTGAGCTGCTTACTATGGAGCAGCTTGAAAAGTCTCCGGAGAAGTTTTCAAACGTTGCGGAGGATTTCGCTGCAAGAGTACATGAGTTTTCATCAAATTTCACCCTTTTCGGCGCTAACCTGGGCAAAACTCCCCAGCTTCACCCCGAGACATGGAACAAGGAGGTTGTGATCCTTTTCGCTATCCCCTTCCTTGCAGGTCTGGCTCAGCTGCTCTTCTCAGTTTACAGCCAGATCCACCAGAAAAAGACCAATCCCACTATGCAGGGCGGCGGCTGTATGATGGCTATGATGCTGCTGATGCCTATCTGGTCCATTTGGCTGGCATTCCAGGTGCCTGCCGGTGTCGGCTTCTACTGGATCTGGTCATCTGTATTCTCATTCATGATAACCTTCGGCCTCAACCAGTATTTCTCTAAGGAGAGGATCAAGGAGATCAACGAGAAGGAAAAGGAAAAGGCTCGCATCTACGCTGAAAAACACCCCGGCAAGAAAACTTTTATGCAGAGAATGATGGAGCAGCAGGCTGCACTTGAAGAGCAGCAGAACGGCTCCAGGAGAGTGAATGAAAACGGCGAGAAGGTCTCTCGTTCGGAACAGAACAAGCAAAACCGTGACCGTATCAATGAGGCCAGAAAGAGAATGGCCGAGAAGTACGGCGATGTTTACGATGAGAATGATAATGAGGATTGATCCCTCAGGAGGTATATAAAATGACTGAAGTTTTTGAGGCAAGAACAGTTGAAGAGGCTGTAGCTCTCGCAGCCAAGAAGTTCGGGAAAAAGCCCGGCGAGTTCACCTATGAGATCATCGAGAGAGAAAAGACCGGTATCCTGGGCTTCGGCAAGAAGAACGCCAAGATCCGTGCAACTGTTAAGGACAGCACTCCTGCTGCTGTTAAGGCTGAGCCCGTAAAGGCTCCTGCTGCTGCACCCGCTCCTGAGGCTCCCAAGGCTGAGCCTGCTGCTAAGGCTCCTGAAGCTCCTAAGGCTGAGATCAAGAATGAGGCTCCTGCTGCTAAGGAGGCTCCTGTACAGACCGCTCCTAAGGCCGAGGAGAAGCCTGCTGAGTCCGCTGAGGACGATGAGGCTGATTACTCACTGGATAACTTCACACTTATCGAGGACGAGTCTCTCCTTAACCCCAAGGTCAAGATTGCTAAGGACTACATCACCAGCATCCTTCGTGCAATGGACGTGAACGCTGAGTTCACTGTTTATCAGAACGAAACAGGCGCTGTTATCAACGTTGAGAGCAACAACAACGGCACCATCATCGGCCGCCGTGGTGAGACCCTCGACTCTATCCAGTACCTGTGCTCTATCATCGCTAACAAGGGCGATAAGGACTACTTCCGAATCACTATCGACTGCCTGGGCTACCGCAAGAAGAGAAAGGAAACTCTTGAGCAGCTTGCTGCTAAGGTGGCTAAGTCAGTTCTCAGAACTGGCCGTTCACAGCCCCTTGAGCCCATGAATCCCTACGAGAGAAGAGTTATCCACTCAGCAGTTTCTAAGATCGAGGGAGTTTCCTCACGCTCAGTTGGCGAGGAGCCCTACAGAAAGATCATCATTTCCTCCAATAACCCCAAAAACGGAGGACGCCGCCGCAATAATGACCGCCGTGGCGATAACAGAGGAAACAGAAGAAACGACCGCCGTGGCGGACGCTGTGAGCCCTTCGAGCCAAGAGCTATCGACCTGTCCACCAGCTTCGAGAAGGACTACAAGAAGCCCAAGCCGGAGGACAGCATGGAAGGCGGACTTTACGGAAAGATCGAGCTTTGATCAACACCAGCGCATGGCGGCTCCGGCTGCTGTGCGCTTTACGTTTTGTGGAGGAATTATGTCAACTATTGCAGCAATATCAACTCCCGAATACGCCGGAGGTATCGCAGTTATAAGGATCTCCGGAGAAAAGGCTCTGACCGTTGCGGAGAAGATCTTTCGGCCCTTCAGCGGAAAGCCTGTCAGTGAAATGGAGGGCTACACCTGCGCATATGGCCTTGCCCACGACGGCGGAGAGCGCATCGACGACTGTATACTGACTGTATTTCGGGCGCCTCACAGCTACACCGGCGAGGATATTGCGGAGATCTCATGCCATGGCGGACTTTATGTTTCACGGAGAGTTCTCCGGGCTGCCCTGGATAACGGTGCGGAAAATGCCGGCCCCGGCGAGTTCACCAAGCGTGCCTTTCTCAACGGAAAGCTGGATCTGACCCAGGCCGAGGCGGTCATGGACGTGATCTCCGCAAAGGGCAGCCTTGAGCTGAAAATGGCCGAGGAGCTCCGCAGCGGCAGCGCTTTCAAAAAGGCCAGAGCCTGCTCTCAGCGCCTTATGAGGATCCTGGGAAGCCTGGCTGCTTGGGCGGATTACCCTGATGAGGATATTCCCGAGGTCCAGCCGGAAAACCTTGTGCCCGAGCTGGAGAGCATTTCTGCCGAGCTGGCAACTCTCATCGAGAATTACGACAGCGGCCGGATCCTGCGTGAGGGTATCCCGGCAGCCATAGTTGGCCGGCCAAACGTGGGAAAATCCACACTTTTCAACGCCCTAAGCGGCTGCGAGAGGAGCATAGTCACCGATATTGCGGGAACTACCCGTGATCTTGTTGAGGAGTCCGTGCGGCTGGGGGACATCGTTCTCCGCCTGACCGACACCGCCGGGATCCGTCAGACCGATGACCTTATCGAGGAGATCGGTGTGAAAATGGCTCAGCAGCAGATCGAGTCCGCCGAGCTGGTGATCGCAGTTTTCGACGGAGGTGAGGAGCTCTCTCAGGACGATCTGGAACTAATTAACAAAATTAACAATAAAAAATCTATAGCTGTTATCAATAAATCCGATGTTCAGCAGCGTATTGACGAGCAAGTGATAAGGTCAAAATTTCTACAGACTGTATATTTATCGGCTAAGGAAAATCAGGGTCTGGATCAGCTTCGTCAGGCTGTGGAAGAGGTCTGTCAGGTGAAAAAGCTGTCTGAGAACTCACTTTGTGCAGCAAATGAGCGTCAGAGAAAATGTATTTCCGGAGCAATTTCCGCAATTGATCAGGCCGTTGCAGCTATAAATTACGGAGAAATGCTGGACGCAGTGAACGTACTTTTGGACGAAGCTCAGCAGGAACTGCTCAGGCTGACCGGTGAAAAAGTGACTGATGCTGTTGTGGATGAGGTCTTCTCCAGATTTTGTGTTGGAAAATAATGTTTCATGTGAAACAATTTGAGGAGTAATTATGAGTTACAAAATGGGCGACTTCGATGTTGCTGTTGTGGGAGCCGGACACGCCGGAGTTGAGGCAGCCCTGGCCTCAGCAAGGCTGGGCTGCCGAACTGTCATGTTCACTATTTCCCTTGATCAAATTGCGAATATGCCCTGTAATCCGTCAATTGGAGGCACTGCAAAGGGTCATCTCGTGCGTGAGATAGACGCTTTGGGCGGCGAAATAGGACGTGCTGCGGACAAGTGTTTTATCCAAAGCCGTATGCTAAACCGAGGTAAAGGCCCCGCTGTTCACAGTCTTCGAGTTCAGGCGGACAGAATGAAGTATCATGAGTACATGAAAAATGTGGTCGAAAACCAGAAAAATCTCTTTGTGAAACAGGCCGAGGTCACGGAAATTTTGACTGAAAACGGTCATATCACAGGGCTTAGAACTTCTCTCGGAGCTGAATATTCCTGTCAGGCAGTGATAATTGCCACCGGAACTTACCTGAAGGGCAAGATCTTTATCGGTGAGCATTCCTATGAAAGCGGACCCGATGCGGCTCTTCCAAGCAGGGGACTCTCTAAAAGTCTGCTGGAAAATGGGATTGTTCTCCGCCGTTTTAAGACCGGAACGCCCTGTCGAGTTAATAAGAGAAGTATAAATTTTGACATTATGGAACGTCAGGACGGTGACGAAAAAATCGTTCCGTTCTCCTTTGAAACTGACCCAAATGGGCTTGAAAACCAGGTCAGCTGCTTCGTTACTTATACAAATAGTAAAACTCATGAGGTCATAAAGTCAAATCTGCACCGCTCGCCAATGTATTCAGGAAAGATAGAGGGCGTTGGACCAAGATACTGTCCGTCAATCGAGGACAAGGTGGTCAGGTTTTCGGATAAGCCGAGGCATCAGCTCTTCGTTGAGCCTATGGGACTTTCAACAGAGGAATACTACCTACAGGGAATGTCCTCTTCGCTTCCGGAGGACGTTCAGCTGGCGTTTTTGCGAACGATCGACGGCTTGGAGGACGTTGAGATCATGCGTCCGGCGTACGCCATCGAGTATGACTGCTGCGACCCGACTCAACTTTCGCCTACCCTGGAATTCCGCAAAATTTCGGGACTTTTCGGCGCTGGCCAGTTTAACGGGAGCTCAGGATATGAAGAGGCGGCCGCCCAGGGCATCGTTGCCGGGATAAATGCAGCGCTGAAGATCCAGCGCCGTGAGCCTATGATCCTTGACCGTGCCAGCTCTTACATCGGAACTCTTGTGGACGACCTTGTGACGAAAGGCTGCAGCGACCCCTACAGAATGATGACTTCTCGAAGCGAATATCGTCTAATTCTTCGGCAGGATAACGCCGACCAGCGGCTTACTCCAATTGGAAACAGGGTGGGGCTGATCTCTGATGCCCGGATGAATGCCCTAAACAAGAAACTGGAAGAAGTTTCTGCCGAGATAGAGTGGCTCAAGCACTTAAATGTTCCCCCGAGTCAGGAGTTGAATGATCTTCTCATTTCAAAGGGAACTTCGCCACTTTCCACAGGCTGTAAAATGGCTGATCTGATAAGGAGACCTCAGATAAATTATAACGATATTGCTTTTATTGATGAGGCAAGACCGGATCTTTCCGACGAGGTTGCAGAGCAAGTCGAATTGCAGATCAAGTATGAAGGATATATTGAAAAACAGCTAGAACAAATAGAACAAATGCGGAAACTCGAACAGAAAGTATTGCCAAATAATATGGATTATAGCCAAGTATACGGCTTGAGATTAGAGGCGATAGAGAAGTTGAACAAGCTCCTGCCCCATAGTGTGGGACAGGCATCGAGGATCTCAGGTGTGTCACCTGCGGATATTTCTATGCTGGTAGTTTGGCTGCAAAGGTATAAAGGAGAATGATATGCTGCCTGATTTTGAACTATGTTGCTCTAAATTTGCTGAATATGAAATTGAATTAACTGAAACTCAGTACCGCAAATTTGATAAATACGCAGATTTTTTAGTAGAGTATAATCAAAAAGTCAACCTGACAGCGATAACGGCGCCAGATGAGATCCTTGTGAAGCACTTCATCGACAGTTGTCTGGTCACAAAATTTATTGATCTCCCCGAAAAATCGTCTATTATTGATGTTGGAACAGGTGCTGGATTTCCTTCAGTTCCGCTGAAGATCATACGACCAGACCTTAAACTGACTCTGCTTGACAGTCTCAATAAGAGGGTCGTTTTTCTTCAGCAGCTTTGTGATATGCTGGAAATTGAGGCTGAGTTCATCCATGGTCGTGCCGAGGACTTCTCAAAAATGCCTGAATTTAGGGAAAAATTCGACTTCTCTTGTGCAAGGGCTGTAGCTGAATTGAGTACATTGACAGAATTATGCCTGCCATTTGTAAGGGTGGGGGGGACGTTCATTTCTCTAAAAGGCCCAGGTGAAGACCTTGATCCTGCAAACAATGCTGTTACGATCCTTGGCGGAAAAACTGCAAGAGTGAATGAATATTCTCTTGAAAACGATGAAAGACGACTCATTTGTATTGAAAAAATATCGCAAACTCCGCCAAAATACCCTCGCAATAGCGCTCAGATAAAGAAGAAACCGCTCTAAAATTGCAATGATCTATATAGAGATCCGCTGATTTGACGAAAATTAGCGGATCTTTTTGCTAGAAACTATTTCCCAAATATGCTATTATTATTATACAGGGCTTAGCCCGAGTATTTTTTGAGGAAGATAATATGTCAGGATTTTTGAATTTTGCAAAAGAAAAGCAGATAAACAAGGTTATCGAGGTGGATATCAATGATATTTTGCCAAATCCGCACCAGCCAAGGACTGATTTTGCTGATGAGGACATTATTTCTCTGGCGGACTCCATTGCTCAAAACGGAATTCTCCAGCCTTTATCAGTCAGGAAAATTGGTGAAAAGTTTGAGCTGATAGCAGGCGAGCGGAGGCTCAGAGCTGCAAAAATGTGCTCATTTCAGGTCGTTCCCTGCATAGTTCACGAGATTAGTGACAGAAATTCCGCAATTTTAGCTCTAGTTGAGAACATCCAGCGGCAAGATCTTTCGTTTTTCGATGAGGCTGTTGCTATCGAGAAGCTGATCACTTATTATGGGATGACCCAGGAAGACGCTGCTATGAAGCTGGGAAAAGCACAAAGCACTATCGCAAACAAACTTCGACTGCTTCGACTTAGCAGTGACGAGCGGGAGCTCATCATGAAGTTTGATCTTACGGAGCGCCATGCGAGAGCGTTATTGAAGCTGGGCAGCGCTGCTGATAGACTGGTGATCCTTGAAAAAGTTGTGAAAGGGAAGCTAAACGTGGAAAAAACAGAGCATTTGATTGATGAGTATATTGGTCAGCAGCGTGTGAAAAACAGCTATAAGAAGCGCTCAAAGGTCTTTCAGAATGTCAAGCTCTTCGTGAACACTATAAATAAGGCGGTGGAGACCATGCAGGCTGCGGGAATTTCCGCTGATTCTCGAAAGATCCAGAGCGAGGACTACATCGAATATCGTGTCAGGATACCGATCACCAGTTTGAAATGACAAATTGTTTCACATGAAACATTCCTTAAAGTGTTTCATGTGAAACATTTTTTATTGCTGTCCAACAAATTGTTTCATGTGAAACAAATTCAGCTAAAATGTTTCATGTGAAACAAATTTCCAAGAAAAATTCACTAAAAATGCTGTTTCCGTATTTACAAATGGCCTGAGAAGTGCTATAATAGTATCATAACCGGATGAAAGGAAGATTTTATGGGCAAAATTATAGCTGTTGCCAACCAGAAAGGCGGCGTGGGAAAGTCTACAACTGCTGTAAATCTGGCGGCTTATCTTGGCTCTAGGGATCTCAAAGTGCTCATCGTAGACTCTGATCCACAGGGAAACAGTACAACAGGCTATGGTCTGAAGAAAAAACTGGTCAAAAAGACCACCTATGACGTGCTGATCGGCAATACCAGAGTTCAGGAGGCCATAGTTGAGACTGAATTCAAAAATGTCTCGATTTTGCCGGCTACAGAAGACTTAGCAGGCGCTGAGATCGAGCTTGTGAACATGGAAAACCGTGTCAATCGCCTGAAAATGCAGCTCTTGACCTGCAAAAATGGCTTCGACTACATTATAATTGACTGCCCGCCGACTCTTGGAACACTCACCATCAACTGTTTGGTGGCCTGCGATAGCGTTATCGTGCCTATGCTTGCGGAATTTTACGCTCTGGAGGGTCTTTCGCAGCTGGTCAATACTATTAAAATAGTGAAGAAGAGCTATAATCCTTCTCTTGAAATCGAGGGTATTCTTTTCACAATGTTCGACGGGCGCCTCAACGTTGCAAATGACGTTGTGGAGGAAGTGAAAAAATATTTCCCGGACAAGGTCTTTGAGACAAAGATCCCGAGAAATGTTCGTACTTCTGAGGCTCCCAGCCATGGAAAACCGGTTATGTATTACGACAGATCCTCAAAGGGTGCAGAGGCCTACGAGCTCCTTGCACATGAGCTTCTGGGAGAGCCCTTAGAGCTTCCCCCGAAAAAGCGCAGAGGGATCTTTACGTTCAAAAAATGACCGAAAGGAGATAATATATGGCAAAAGGAGGCTTGGGCGGAGGCCTTGACAGCCTGTTCGACGATAATTCCAACGACGTTCAGGTGAAAAAGACCCTTCGTCTGTCAGAGATCGAGCCAAACCGTGAACAGCCCCGAAAGTCCTTCAGTGACGAGGCTATTGCTGCTCTGGCTGACTCGATAAGGGAGCACGGTATGCTCCAGCCCATTGTTGTGCGGCCTCTCAGCTCCGGCGGATACCAGATCGTTGCCGGCGAGCGCCGCTGGCGTGCTGCCCGTATGCTTGGTCTGGATGAGGTGCCGGTGAATATCCGTGAGCTCACAGATGCTGAGACCACGCAGATCGCGATCATCGAGAATTTGCAGAGAGAAAACCTCAACCCTATCGAAGAAGCCGAGGGCTATCGTCAGCTCATAGATAAATTCAACATGACTCAGGACAAGGTGGCAAAAATGGTGGGACGTTCTCGTTCCGCAGTTGCAAACGCAGTAAGGCTGCTCGACCTTCCCGAAAGAGTTGTTAAAATGCTGGAAAACGGCGATATTTCGGCAGGTCACGGACGTGCGCTGCTGGGATTTGCCAACGAGGAGCTGCTCATTGCGACCGCTGTAAAGGCCTGCAATGGCGGTTTGACCGTTCGTCAGGTGGAAAAGGCTGCTCAAAAATCACAGGAGCCCGACGAGGCTGCCGAGAGAACTAACGCTAAGATCGACAGCTATTTCACCGAAATGGAGATCTCCCTGAAGGAAAGACTTGGCCGAAAGGTCAAGGTCGAGTACGGCAAGAACAAGGGCGCTCTCATTCTTGAATTTTATGACAAAGAAGACCTGGCTGGCATTGCAGAAAAGCTGGCAGGAGAAGAATAAAGGAGTTTTAGTAAAATGATCGACATTAAACTTATCAGAACTAACCCTGAGCTGGTAAAGGAAAACATCAAGAAAAAGTTCCAGGACGAGAAGCTGGAGCTTGTAGACAAGGTAGTTGAGCTGGACAAGCAGTTCCGTGAGACTAAGGTGGAGTGCGACAGCCTCCGCAACCAGAGAAAGACCAAGTCCAAGGAGATCGGCGGCTACATGGCTAAGGGCCAGAAGGACGAGGCCGAGAAGGTGAAGGCTGAGGTGGCTGCGATCGGCCAGAAACTGGAGGAAATGGAGGCTCTGGAGGTCAAGCTGGAGGCCGATATCCGCCAGATCATGCTGGTCATCCCCAACATCATCGACGAGTCCGTACCGATCGGTAAGGACGACAGCGAGAACGTTGAGGTGGAGCGCTTCGGCGAGCCTGCTGTTCCCGATTTCGAGGTGCCCTACCACGTTGACATCATGGAGAAGGTCAACGGTATCGACCTTGACAGCGCCAGAAAGACCAGCGGAAACGGCTTCTACTATCTTTGTGGCGACATCGCTCAGCTCCAGTCATGTATCCTCTCTTACGCAAGAGATTTCATGATCGATAAGGGCTTCACATACTACATCCCGCCTTTCATGATCCGCAGCGACGTTGTTACCGGCGTTATGAGCTTCGCCGAAATGGAAGGAATGATGTACAAGATCGAGGGCGAGGACCTGTACCTCATCGGTACCAGCGAGCACTCTATGATCGGTAAGTTCATCGACACTATCATTCCCGAGGGCGAGCTCCCCAAGACCCTCACCAGCTATTCTCCCTGCTTCCGTAAGGAGGTAGGCGCTCACGGCATCGAGGAGCGTGGAGTTTACCGTATCCACCAGTTCGAGAAGCAGGAAATGATCGTTGTCTGCAAGCCCGAGGAGAGCATGGACTGGTTCCACAAGCTCTACGGCTACACTGTTGAGTTCTTCCGCACACTGGATATTCCCGTTAGAACTCTTGAGTGCTGCTCCGGAGACCTAGCTGACCTGAAGGTGAAGAGCCTTGACGTTGAGGCATGGTCGCCCAGACAGAAGAAGTATTTCGAGGTGGGAAGCTGTTCAAACCTTGGCGATGCTCAGGCAAGACGCCTTGGTATCCGTGTAAAGGGCGAGGACGGCAGCAAGCATTTCGCCCACACTCTCAACAATACAGTAGTTGCACCGCCCAGAATGCTCATCGCATTCCTGGAGAACAACCTGAACGAGGACGGCTCGATCAGGATCCCCAAGGCACTCCAGCCTTATATGCGCAAGGACATCATCAAGGTGCCTGAGAAAAAGTAAAGAAAAAGCGGCTGACGTAAATCAGCCGCTTTTCCCATGTTAGGAAAGGTTTATTAGGAAAATCAGATCTCGTAGTTGGTAGGGCTCTCGTCTGCTTTTTTTTGCAGCAGCGCACATACAGAATGACAGGAAGGAAAGTCCGCCGCCTGCAATTGCGATTATGGAAACCAGCATATTTTTCACCTCTTTAGCACTCAAAAATTTCCTCGTACTCTATATCAATTTTGATTATATTCAGGTTTTCTTAAAATAGTCTTAAAAAAACTACATTTCATGATATTTTTTTGGAGTTTTACGATCTGTTAACTTTTCATCACTTTGGGAAGCCGCAGTACAAAAGCACATTGCAGCCACACCAACAGTTCCGCCGAATAGAGTTCCCAGGAAAAATTGCAGCATAATGACCACCTCACATATAGTATGCCCCAGATCCAGGCTTTGATACAGTGGAGATCATTTTTCCGGCCGAATAATGTTCGCCCCTACAAAACTGATCGGAGGCATTTTCCCTGATGGATCCTCTCTAAGGAAGCCTTTCTCAGATCTCTCCCCAAGCCTCTATTTCAAAAAATCAATGCCATATCCCTGTGACTTCCACCGCCTTGAAAACGGAAAGAATGGGATATGGCATTGATTTTTTGCAGTTAAAAGTCTTTGGGAAGGGGGTCTGGGGGAAAGCCCTTTCCTCAGAAAGGGTTTCACCCAGGGGGGATAGCCTCAGAGGCCGATGAATTCGAGGAGGGCTTTTTTGTCGTGGTAGCCCACGGTGTAGCGCTGGATGACGCCGTTCTTGACCAGGACCAGCATGGGGATACTTTCGGCACGGAAGGCCATAGCCAGCTCGGGCTGCTCGTCCACGTTGATCTTGCCGACTCTGAGCTTTCCGTCCAGCTCGTCTGCGATCTCCTCAATGATAGGGGAGAGCATCATGCAGGGGCCGCACCAGCCAGCCCACAGGTCGATGAGCATGGGCTCGCCCTTGTAGTTGCGGACCTGCTCGTCGAAGTTTTCCTTAGTGATGATAATTTCGTTCATAATAGACCTCCTTCTGATCTGTTATCAAAGTTCCTTTGCGTACAGGCGGTCTGTGCCGCCTCCGTAGTTCACTATATCCCTCAGATAGCGATAGCCGTAATGCTCGTACAGTCCTTTGAATTCCGTGGGGATATAAGTTTTTGTAAATCCAAGCTCTTTTGCATAGGCGTTGGCGCAGTTTATGAGCTCTCCGCTGATCCGTCGTCCCCTTGCACTCTCCGTCACGAAGATGCAGGAGATCCAGGGATATATTTCGGGGAGCGGATAGTAGTCCGTCTTCATTATGGAAGCCATACCCACGATCTCTCCATTTTCGATCGCGGCAAACATACACTCCCAGTCGGTGAGATCCCATGACCTGAGCATTTCCGCAATGTGCTCCCTGACCTCATACCATGAGCAGTTCTCAATGAATTTAAGCAGCTGTCTTGCCAGTGGCGAGTCCTTTTCGACTCTGCTTACAGTCATCATTTCGCAGTATTCTCTCCTTGATCCTCCAGAGATTTATAGTAGAGCATACAGTGGCAGAAGCCCTCGAAATCCGGATCAGCGATCTGGTCACGGAACTCCTTGCACATACATTTATATTCAGGCGTGCGTGGGATACGGCAGGGGCAGTAGCCGTCCTTGGCCTTGAGCCCCTCCTTTACCCTTGCAACGACCTTCTCGTCGGGGTTGAGCGTGATCTTCATTACTTCATCAGCTCCTCAGCCAGAGCCTCGATCTGAGCGATGTTCTCAGACTTCACAGCGGACTTTATGGAAACAGTTGTCTCAGTCCAGGTGATGTTCTTGGACTTCTCGAACATCCCCTTCATCACCTTAGCAGCAGTGGGAGCCCAGCTGCCGTTCTCGATGAGGCCGATGGTCTTGTTCTGGTAGTTTCTCTCGGTGAGGTCGAGAATGAAGTGCTTCATGAAGGGGAAGATGTCGGCGTTGTAGGTGGTAGTTGCCAGCACCAGCTTTCCGTAGCGGAAAGCGTCCTCAACGGACTCAGCCATGTCCTCTCTAGCAAGGTCGGCGATAGCCACCTTGGGGCAGCCCTTTTCTGTGAGCTTCTGCGCAAGGAGCTCGGCGGCCTCCTTGGTGTTGCCGTAAACGGAGGTGTAAGCGATGAACACGCCCTCGCTCTCCACGCCGTAGCTTGACCATGTGTTGTAAAGTCCCAGGTAGTAGCCCAGATTCTCCTTGAGGACGGGTCCATGGAGGGGACAGATCGTCTGGATGTCAAGAGCGCCGGCCTTCTTCAGCAGAGCCTGCACCTGAGCGCCGTACTTGCCAACGATGCCGAAGTAGTATCTTCTGGCCTCGCAAGCCCAATCCTCCTCTGTGTCCAGAGCGCCGAACTTACCGAAAGCGTCTGCGGAGAAGAACACCTTGTCGGTGCTGTCGTAGGTCATCATGACCTCAGGCCAGTGTACCATGGGAGCAAAAACGAAGGTCAGCTCGTGGCTTCCCAGAGAGAGCTTCTCGCCGTCCTTGACGATGAGCTTCTTGTCGCCCAGGTCAAGACCCTCGAAGAAATTCTCCATCATGGCGAATGTCTTTGCGTTGCCAACGATCACAGTGTCGGGGTACTCCTTGATGAAGCTCATGATGTTTGCGGAGTGGTCAGGCTCCATGTGCTGAACGATGAGGTAGTCGGGAGTGCGTCCGCCCAGAGCCTCCTTCAGGTTGCCCAGCCACTGATCGGTGAAGTTTTTGTCAACTGTATCGAACACAGCCACCTTCTCGTCCATGATGACGTAGGAGTTGTAGGCCATGCCGTTTGGCACGATGTACTGTCCCTCAAAGAGGTCCAGGTCGTGGTCGTTTACGCCTATGTAAAAAATATCCTTAGTTATGTTAGTCATAAAAATACCTCATTTCGATCAAATTTGATAACTTTATTATACCACGATCCTGCCCAAAATAATAGTGGCATTTGCAACAAATTGAAAAATTTTCTTTGTGGCTATTGCTGATCTGCACAATGGTGAAACTCTCATTTGCGGCTCCTCCCCCGCAGCTGAAAAAGCCCTATTTACCGTCGGGGGGGAGGAGGGGAGAGGGGGTAAAAGCGCCCGGGGAGGGGGCCTTTCCTGCTGCTGATAGTGGAAAAATTTGTCCAAGGTGACCATTGACAGTTTTTTTCAAAAGTGGTAAAATGTTTACTGTCGTGTAGCGAAAGCGTAAGTCCGGATATCCGGGCTTGCGCTTTTTTTGTTGCACGGAGAAAGGAGAATAAACATGGAAAAAGACAAGACCCTCACCCGAATGGCGGAGACTCCCGTGAACAAGCTGATGCTGTCAATGGGGATCCCCATGATCGTTTCAATGGTGCTGCAAGCCTTCTACAACATCGTTGACAGCGCATTCGTTTCAAACATGAAGACCGGCGGAGAGGAGGCTCTCAACGCACTGACCCTGGCCTTCCCCATACAGATGCTCATGGTGGCTGTGAGTATCGGCACAGGCGTTGGCACAAATGCACTTCTTGCCAAGAGCCTTGGCCAGGGGGACAAAAAACGGGCGGCAAAGGTTGCCGGCAACGCTGAGTTCCTTGGGCTGGTGATCTTCGGAGCCTGCCTGCTCTTTGGCATAGTGGGAGTCCGCCCCTATATCATGAGCCAGACCTCCAACCCGGTGATAACAGAAATGGCGGTGAGCTACCTGCGGATCTGCTGCGTGCTCTCTCCGGGAATAGTTTTCTTCTCGGTCTTTGAGAAGCTGCTGCAAGCCACCGGCCTGTCACTTTACTCCACTATCGCCCAGATCAGCGGAGCGGTGATCAACATGATCTTCGACCCGATCCTGATCTACGGACTTTTCGGACTGCCGAAGCTGGGAGTGAGAGGCGCCGCCTACGCAACAGTCATCGGCCAGATCGCATCATTCCTCATGGCCTTCGTTTTCCACCTGAGGAAGAACACTGCTGTGGAGAACGGCCTGCGCTTCATGAAGCCGGACAAGGGCGTGATCCGGGGAATCTACGCCATCGGACTCCCGGCAATCATCGCCCAGGCTCTCATGTCGGTGATGACCTACGGGCTGAACCTGATCCTTGGCGGAGTTGACGAGTCCATGGTCACCTCCTACGGCCTTTACTACAAGATCCAGCAGTTCATTCTCTTCGCAGCCTTCGGTCTGAGGGACGCTATCACGCCGATCGTTTCCTTTAGTCACGGAATGGGCAGCAAGGAACGTGTCCGCCAGGGCGTGAGGTACGGCATGATCTACACCCTCATCATCATGGCCGCTGGACTGATCGGTCTGGAGATCTTCGCCGTGCCTCTTGCGGGAGCGTTCGGCCTTTCGGGAAATACCCAGGGGCTGTGCATAAGTGCCATAAGGATCATTTCCCTGAGCTTTGTGTGTGCGGGAATAAACATCGCCGCCCAGGGAATATTCCAGGCGCTGGACAAAGGCGGCTATTCTCTGGTGATCTCCGTGCTGAGACAGCTGCTGCTGGTTTTGCCGGTGGCCTTTGGGTTTGCACTTATCGCAAAGAAAAACACGGATCTGAGCTGGCTGGTGTGGCTCACATTTCCTATTGCGGAAATTCTCTCAGCGGTCACGGCAATGATCTTCCTCCGCAAAACAGTTCCTCAAGGAAAGGCAGCAGAGCCTTGCACTTTTCCCGAAAGTGTAGTATAATTACCTTGAGGTGAGAAATTTGAGCAGACTTATACTTATCACAAACGACGACGGGATCGCTTCTGAGCGGCTGATCATGCTGGCGGAGGCCGCCTCTAAGCTGGGAGAGGTGTGGGTAGTTGCCCCTGAAAGCCAGCGCAGTGCAGTCTCTCACGCCATAACTCTCCACGGCAGCTTCGATGTATTCCCGGCAGAGTTCCCGGTAAAGGGCGTGAAGGCCTTCTCCTGCACAGGGACTCCCTCTGACTGCGTGAGGATCGGAGCCCTGACCATACTTCCCCGAAAGCCGGACGTGGTGCTCTCCGGGATCAACAAGGGCTACAACACCGCCACTGACATCCAGTATTCCGGAACAGTCGGCGCCGCCTTTGAGGGAGCCTTCCAGGGCTGCCTGTCGATCGCTCTCTCCGAGCAGGACAGGGACTGCCACGAGGTAGTGGAGGCCTATCTTGACGACATTCTGGAGGAGCTCATGGGGCTGCCTCTTCTGCCCGGCCAGATCTGGAACGTGAACTTCCCGGCCTGTCCCTTGGCGGAATGCGGAGGAGTCCTCTACGAGCGGACGGTCTCAGCCGGGATGTTCTACCGGGACCGCTACAAGGTGGTGGAGGAGCTCCCCGGCGGCGGCACTCGCTACGAGGTGAACGGCCTGTACAACGAGGACGCCGAGGAGGGAACTGACTTCCGGGCGGTAGTTGATAAGTTTGTTTCTGTTGGAGTTGTAAATAACGTTGGATAAAAAAGAAGCGGCCAAAATGACCGCTTCCTTTTTTTATTCGGGGTAGACAGGGAGAGCCTTCACAGATCCTGCGTCAAGCATCTGGATCGCCAAGGCGTCCATGCCGGTGATGCCGTCGCCGGGGTTGTAGCAATCGGCATTTACCAGACCCTGCTCAGAGAGTGCGTACTTTTTCGGAAGAGCCGTGTACTGAAGGATAGCAACTGCGTCCGTCAGGTCAACGCTGCCGTTCACATTGGCGTCGCCGATCAGAGAGACTGGAAGTCCGGTGGTAGGAGCAGTGGTTGGCTCAGTGGTAGGCTCCGTGGGGGGCTCTGTAGGGGGCTCAGTGGGAGCTTCTGTTCCGAAGACTGCGATCTCAGCCACATTACAGCAGTAAACGTTATCGGTATTGTAGCCGTTATCGGGAGTTCCCTCCGGCACCTGATAGCGAACGTACCTTGCGGTAGTCTCAGGCAGGTCGGTGACGTAGTTCATCCTGAACTGAGGAGGAGTTGGGATCGTATAGATGTCTGTCCAGTTCTCACCGTCAGCAGAGACTGAGAACCAGCCCTCCACCATGCGAGCCTCGAAGCCCTTTCTTGGGCAGAAGCCGATAGCGTCGATGGAGTAAAGTCCGCCCAGGTCAGCCTGTACCCAGCCTGCGCCAACTCCGTCGAAGAAGGAGGCGTTGTTTCCGTCAAAGGCCTTAGCCGGGCCGTTGGAGGAATTCTGATAAGGTGCGGATCCGTCGATAGAAGCGGGATCCAGCTTTGTGAGACCGGTCATAGCTGAGGGCACTCCGTAGAGCTCGATCTCGGCGATATTACAGCAGTAAACGCTGTCCTTGTTGTAGCTGTTCTGAGGAGCGCCCTCCGGAACTGAATAGCGAACGTACCGTGCTGAGGAAGTTCCAGAAAGAGAAGTGATGTAGTTCATGCCGAAGGGCGGCTGACCGGCGATAGTCGCAACGGTGGTCCAGTTGGTGCCGTCCTCAGAGAACTGGAAGAAGCTGTCAACTGCACGGGCCTCGTAGCCGCTTCTTGGGCAGTAGCCGATAGCCTCGATGTCGTAGACCTGACCCAGGTCTGCCTGTACCCAGCCGCTGCCAACACCGTCGAAGTAGGTTGAGGTGCTGCCGTCGAAGGCCTTGCTGTAGGAGGTGGCAGAGTCGCTGTGCCAAGAGTCAGAACCGCTAAGAGTTGCCTTGCTCAGGTCGATCTTGTTGTCCAGGGTCATTTTGCCCTTAACGCCGTCGATGATGAAGGTGGTGACGGACTGTGCGGCCAGATCCACCTTGAGGGTCTTTCCGTTCAGAGCAACATCGCCCACATTCTTCCAGCTCTCGGAATTGCTGGTGCGGATAGTCTGAGCCTTTGCGCCCACCTCAGTGAAGCCGGAGAGGTCGAAGGTATAGGCGCTGCTGCCGGAGCCGTCGTTCACCGCAACGATCACCAGCTGTCCGTTCTTGTCGTCATAGGCAGCCATGGAGTTGCCTGAGCACTTCAGCATAGTCATGCCAGGGCGGATGTATCTTGAGAACTGTCCGAAGGTGTAATATTTCTTTGTGAGGATGACCTCGTTCTTATCGTGGTCGGCCACAGCCAGTCCCCAGTAGCCGCCATTGACATTGACCATGCCCTTATCCTTGTTGCCATTGTAGCCAACGGAGGAGATATGGTTGTCGATAGCCTGCCAGAGGATCCAAGCGGAGGGGCTCATGCCGTTGCAGTCTAAAACTATGCGGTCAGCCAGCCAAAGACCTGCGCCCATTTCGCCTGCATTCGTTCCGGCCACCGATCCGCCGTCCACCTCGCTCATCCACAGGTTTTTGCCGGCAGAGAGAGCAAGATCTCTCAGGCCGCCTCTGTTGCTTCCGCCGTAGGTGTGGGTGTCGATACGTCCCAGGGCGTTTTTGGCCTCAGCTGACAGCTTGTTGTAGGAGCTGATCTGTGTGTCGATAGAGGTCTCATCGGTACCGCTGATGATAACGTCGTTCATTCCACGGGCGTCCATAGACTTTTTCAGCTCGACTAGGATCTTTGACTCAGAATTTCCCTGGTCGAAGTGACAGCCCTCCTGCTTTGGAGAGTTAGCGCCCCAGAAGTTTGTGTAGGGCTCGTTCATGGGGTCTATGCTCTGAACATCGACTCCCCAGGTGTTCTCGTAGTGATAGCAGACCTCAGCCAGATATTCCGCAAAGGCAGTATACTGGTCGCTGCGGAGATTGTCCTTGTTAGCGTCGGTATTACCGGTAGAGCAGCCGCTGTTTGTCATGTAGTACGGGGGAGAGTTTGAGAACATCTCCACGATCATGTCATCTCCGGCAGCCTGTATACACTTCATGAGAACGTTCCTCTGATTGTAGTCGGCGTTCCAGTCGTAGGTGACGGTGCCGTTTTTGTACACGGTGTAGCCCGGCATATTTGAGTCGGTACGGGTGATGTGAGTGTGTGTAGGATCATCGCCTCCGCCGATGTTAAATCTTGCGATGTTCATTCTCAGACCGTCCTGTCCGTAGAACAGGTCTGCGGTCTTCTGAGCGAGGGTGTCAGAGTAGCCCACACGGTTTGCCCACCAGCACAGTGAAGTTCCCCAGCCCTGGAAAACTCCGTCATTGATCTCGTACTTGTTCAGTGGCGAGACCGACACAGTTGTGGCTGCGTCAGCCTTTCCGGGAACAGTGATCCCGGATACTGCCAGACCTGCTGCAACAGCAGCGGCAGCGATCTTCTTAAAGGTTTTCATGATAGCATCTCCTTTTCATTCTGATTATCCCACAATGACTTTAGCGGTCACTGTTTTATAGCAGTCAGCCAGCTCAGCGCTGTCGCTGAGGTTTATGACAGGGTCTCCGTTCCCGTCGAAGACCACTCTTTTGATACGGGTGTGGCGGCAGGGATCGTAAAGCGGATCCTTGTTGTAGGTGCCGCAGCTCTGAGAAGCATGGCTCTCCGGCCTTGCGTGGTAGATGATCAGCAGGTCGCCGTGCTCGTCAGTGACGAAGCTGTTGTGTCCCGGACCGGAAGGCCCGTCAAGGTCGGCAGTTTTCAGCACCGGCCGATCCAGCTTCTTCCGGCTTGAAACGTCCATCAGGTCAGCGTTTTCGTCAGCCTCCAGCCGTCCCACGCAGTATTCCGAGCCCGTACCCGATGCCGAGAAGAAAACGTACACCTTTCCGTTAGCCTTCATGACAGCCGGACCCTCGTTCACACGGTTGTTCACCAGCTCCCAGGAGTATTCCGGCTTGGTGAGAAGAATAGGCTTGCTGGTGAGCTTCCAGGGCTGAGCCGGGTCGATCTCCGCCATAAACAGGGAAGAGTCGCCCTTGATCTCCGCCCAGATCACATAGTGCTTGCCGTTGTGCTCGAAGTAGGTCATATCCAGCGAGAAATTGGCGAAGGACTCACTGTCCCCGGAGGAGGCCTGCATCTGGCCGCATTCCGTCCAATTCCCCGTCCAGGGGTCGCCGTCGCACTTGAGCACATAAGGCCTTATGGCCCAGATGTTGTCGCTGGCGCCGGCTGCGAAGAACATATACCAATAGCCGCCGATCTGGTGCATTTCAGGAGCCCAGATGTGCTTGGCCATAATGCCGGAGGAATGAGCCTTCCAGATCGTTTTTTCCTCCGCCTGAGCAAGTCCCGCAAGGGTGTCGCTGCGCCGGAGAATGATCCTGTCGTAGCCCTTGTCCACGCTGCCGTAGGCCGGATATGAGGCCGTGAAGTAGTAATACATACCGTCAGTTGTGATGAAGGGGTCGGCTCTCTCCTGGATAAATGGGTCTGAGTAGATGTCCCCGGAGGAGTGCAGCTTTCCGTGGATCGTGTAGGTGCCGGGCTTTGAGGTGTCGATGCCGTAGACCTCGTCCATATCCCAATCCACGCTCATCTCAGCTCTTCCACCGTCGGAGTAGAGGGCAGTGACCTTGCCGGGGTGAATGGACTTCACACCGATGTTAGCGTGAACAGTTTTCGGCTGGATACCGATATTCACTGCGGTGAGCCCGTCGGAGGGATAAGCGTTCACCAGAGCCGTATACTGGTCGGCATTTATGGGGATAACATAGCCGTGACGTGGGGTGAAATCGAAGCTGTAGCTGTCCCGTCCGACAGTGGTGAAGCTCTCAAGGTCGCCGGTCTCCTGCATAACGTAGTAGCCGTTGCCGTAAGCGTCGGACATCATCAGCCACTTGTCCTGACCGATCAGCTTGTAGATGTTAGGACCCTCCACGCCGATATTTCCCTCAGAGACCTGCCTGATCTCCTCATAAGGGCCTGAGGCGTGCTCCGCCTTAGCCAGATAGATCCGCTTGTTGGTCTCGTTCTTGTAGTACATATAGTAGGTGCCGTTCTCGAAAATTATATCCGAGTCGATAGCATCGTTGCCGTTTTTCGGAGCAAACAGCAGGGTCGGCGCCGTATCCAGAGTTTTCAGGTCCTTGCTGTAAGCGCAGTACATGATCGTTCGGTCGTCAGTTCCGGGAACTCTGGCCGCAAAGTAGATCATGTAGCTCTGCTTTTCGGGGTCGTAGATAGCCTGAGGCGCCCAAGCCCTGTCCGCATTCATCATGTTGGGGAACTTGTTGGCGATCTCGATAAGTGACTCGTCAAACCAGTGTACCAGATCGGTGGACTTGGCGGAGATCAAATTCCGGTTGCTGTTCCAGCCCAGTGAGGACTTCATGTCAGTTGCCAGAAGGTGATACAGGCCGTCCTCTCCTTTAAAGATGTAGGGATCCCTGATACACTCAGTTCCCACGGAGGACTTCCAGACGGCTTTTCCTCCGGCCAGAGCCTTGAAATGGTATCCGTCAAGGCTGACAGCGTAGGACAGCCGCTCCTGCTCGGGGGCATTGCCCAGGAAATATGCGAAAAGATAGGCCACATCGGGCTTTTCGTAGGGGATACTGCACCAGGGCTCCATATGGGTCTCCTTTCCCAGGAGGAAGTCTGTCAGCAAGGCCAGATCCTTGCTGCTGCACAGGCCGTCGCCGTCCATGTCAGCGATAGCGGAAGCGCTGCTGTCGAAGCCCTGTTCAAGTCCGGTCTGCATCATGATCCGGTCGAAAACGTCTATTTTCCCGTCCAGGGTAAGGTCGCCCCGGAGGAACCTGTACTCGCCGTCCGCCGGCCTTATGTAGAATTTCTGACCCTCGCCGCCCCAGTAGTCCCACTGGTCGATGTTGGCGCCGTTATCGTAGCTTATGTCGTAAACGTCCAGGGCGGTCTTTCCGGAGCACTCCGCCGTAATGTAGTAAGCATCGTCAGTGCGGTGGAGGATAAAGTGCTGAGCAGGCGAGTCCTCATAGTCCGAGAGGAAGATATTCCGGCCGTTTTGACTGTCGCCCCCATCCACCGTGAGAGCCTGACCGGTCTGTGCGGAGAGGATAGCACAGCTTCCGTTTCCCGTGCTGATGATCCTCCAGCGCTGAGAGGATCCCGCCCTGTCCTCCCACTGGATCACGTTATCCTGATCTGCCGTGATGAGCTTTCCGCTGAGCCTTACCATAATGGTATACTCAGCCCCGGACAGCACATCGCCGAAGCTGTCGGCCAGCGGTATGCTCACCGGCTGGTCTTTTTGCGGAGCAGCCTGAGCTGGCGGAGCGCCGGACAAGGCAACTCCGGCTGCAACAGCAGCTGCTGCCAGATGTCTTTTTATATCCATACCCAAAACCTCTTCCCGGCGGTCTGCAAAGGGGACAGACCTGCCGTATATTTATTCAGTTTAATGATAACACACATTCACAAAAAATTCAACATCTTTTTAACAGAAATTGGTGGACTTTTTGCATTTTCATGATCTGAAATAAAAAAAGGACGGCCAAAAGCCGTCCTCAGATCTGATCGGGTATCCTGAAATCCACCTCAAGGCGGAAAACTCCGCCCTTGGCCTCTGCTGAAAGCGAGCCGTCCAGCTCCCGGACAGCCCTCTTCATATTCCTCATGCCGAAGCCGTGATTTTTCTTGTCCGGCTTTGAGGTGGAGCCGGTCTCGGCAACAGTGCCGCAGGGATTAGTGACCGTGATCATCTGCACGCCGCCCCTTACTCCGCAGTGTATGGAGATCCGCTTTTCGGCCTCGCCCTCATATCGGCAGCAGGCCTCAACAGCGTTGTCGATAGCGTTGAAAAGTATCGTGCAAAGGCTGAGGATCGGTATATCCTCGCTGATGACGCCGCTGTACTCAATGGTGCAGCCTTGCTCCGCAGCAAGGGCAGCTTTGCTGTTGAGGATAGCGTCGGCGAAATCGTTTCCGCTCTTGATAGTGTCGGTGCGGAAGGGCGAGCCCTCGATCATAGCGTGGAGGTACTCCACAGCCTCGTCGGTCTTTTTCTTTTTCAGCAGAGCGTTAAGGCACTGCAAGTGGTTTTTGTAGTCGTGGCGGAAGCTCCTGATCTCGTTGGCCATAAGGCCGGACTTTTTGTAGTATTCCGCCTGAGAGAGCATCTGCCCCGACAGGATCTCAGAGGTCTGCTTGTACTGCATCGCTGAGAAGAACATTTTCAGCATATAGATCACAGTCAGGCAGGAGAGTATGATCAGGAAGATCACCAGTATGATGATCATGGGAACTCTCACTGAGGAGGGGATAAAAACTGCGGAAACAAAGGCGCTCAGCAGGCTCAGCAGGAAAACCAGCGCCAGAGCAACTGCTGCGATACCCCTTGGCAGAGAGCCGATGTAGGTAGCAAGGCTGATCTTCTGGCGCCTGCGCATTTTCAGCAGCACCAGCAGGAAGGCCGCATCGAACACCAGCGACACGATCTTTGCCGGGAGCATACTGTCGTCCCGGACGCCGAACAGTTTCAGCAGCAGCGCCGTCAGCGAGGACAGCAGCGAGTCTGACATAAGGAACATCACCGAGCAGTAGATGGCCTTCATTTTGTCCTTTTTACAGACCAGTATTATGGCCAGGAACAGCACGGCGTACATTGCGGCGAAGGTCAGGATCCTCACCTTCAGCGGAAGTCCGTCAAAGTAAAACAGGCAGGACAGCGCCCCGTAGGGCACAAGGAGCAGCAGGCTCATTTTTTTATTTTTTCCGGGAAGTGTATTGCAGCCGCTATCCCCATGATGTCGAAGCCGTAGAGGATATGTGCTGTCACCGACACGATGGCCGGAAGTCTTTCAAGTAGCGTCATTTTTTCTCAAAAAGGCGAAATATCGGCTTTGGAAGTCCTTGAACCTGCCTCGTGAGATAAGGGCACGGTGGCCGTTTTTCAGCAGGATCTCAGACTTGGTGTAGGAGGCTATCTGGTCCATGTTCACCAGGAATGAGCGGTTTGTCCGGCAGAAGCGAGCCGGGTCCAGAGCGTTTTGCAGGGAGGAAATGCTGTTCATGTAGCGATAGGCGCAGTCACCGGCGGTAACGATCGAGTAAACGTTGTCGGCCTGAGCGTAGATTATTTCACGCTCAAGCACGGAAACATTCCTGTCGCCGTCCATATCTCTGAGGAGGATCCTGCGCAGGTCTGACATCTCCTTCACGGCAGAGTCCAGCGCCTCAAAGAGCTTATCCTTTTCCACGGGCTTGACCAAAAATCGGAAGATATTGTACTTGATGCTCTCAAAGACGATATCGGGATAGCTGCTTGCGAAGATGATCCTTGCAGACTGAGACCGAGCTCTGATCTCCTTGATCGTGTCGATGCCGTTGATCTCGTCCATCATATAGTCCAGGATGATCACATCGAAGCTCCTATCTGAGCCAAGCAGCTCCTTTCCGCTTGAAAAAGTGCAGTATTCCACGGGGACGCCGCTTTCGGCAGAATACAGCCTTATGAGCTGGACGAGGCGTTCCCGGAAGATCCTTTCGTCATCGCAAATCGCAATAATCATATATCTACTCCTGAAGAATTGTAAGGTAAAAAAGTGCAGTGTGAAGTGCATAATGTATGCCGCAGCAGTCCTGCGGCATGGGAATGATAAAAAAACTGTTATGAAAGTTAAATAATTAGCAATTTCAAAAAACGTCAACATTCATATTATAGCATTTTCTTGCTCTCCTGTCAAGAAAAAGGACCGTTCACAAAAAATAAGTACCGCTCACAAAAAATCCGTTTACAAAAAAAGGGATAATGATATAATGGTAAAGGTAAAAATCAAAGAAAGAGAGAATGTGCAATGATCTGGGATATTTTAAGATCGCTGTTTGGGAGGCCCTAAGGCCTTCCTTCCGCATCGTGCGGAGAATACCAAAGCAAAGGAAGGATGATCACGATAAGAAAGCACGCATTTTTTATCCCCACCACACGTCAGTGCAGCGCCCCTGTTGAGAGCGCTCTGGAGGAGATAAGCCAGTATCAGCTGGAGGAGGACGAAACCGTTGATTTTGTTCTTCTTGAGCAAAACCGAGACAAGATCTCTGCTGCAAACGGCAGGGCTCTCAAGGAATACCAGAAGCAGTACCCCAACATCCATATGTACCACATCTATGCCGAGGACATCGACAGCTTCTGCGTAAAATACCTGGTGAAGACAAGGAATATGGATCCGGAGGAGGCCGCTGAGTGCTTCAGCAGCGTTTACTCCTACGGCATGACCTACAACCGTATCTTCATCATCGCAGCTCTTCTGGGAGCTGATTACATACACCGCCGGGATTCCGACGTATACACTCAGCACATCGACGGAGTGAATTTGAGTCCCTTTGAGATGGAGATGAAGTATCTGGGCAAGCCCCTGAGCAGCGTTTCCAAAAAGCTCAGCGATGACGACAGCATGGTCTATATGGTGGGAGGAGCCTACCGTGGGAATTGGCCAATCAGCTATCAGGACATCGCCGCAAAGGACCTGAGCATCGTCTACAAGCTGATCAAAAACGGCCGTCCAGAGGAGTCCGACGCCCAGATCGTGGATTTCGTCCAGAAAAAGATGATCAAGGGCTGCTCAGAGGTCTACAAGAAGGACAAGGTGGAGCACTACTCCAAGGACATGGTGGAGGTGGGCTCGCAGGCTATATATAAGGTATTCCAGTATCTGCCCATACCCCCGGCAGAGCAGACCTCAGGCCTTGACTATATGATAAACTTCATGCTTGAGTGCTCAGACAGCCCAATCGTCTATCACAACCGCCGTGTCCACCACGTCTACACTGACGAGCGTCAGGAGCACAGGTGGAACGAAAAATACCACATCGGCCTTGCGGAGTACCGTGCATGGTACCCGGTGAACAAGAAGCTGAAGGACGTTTTCTCCGGAAGTCAGGAGAAGGATTACGCAACGATCTCCATGACTATGGCCGAGGAGCTTGACCACATCGACTGGAACGGTATCCGCTCACAGCAGACAGAGATGCTCCACCGTATGTCAGAGCTTTACAAGGAGAGCGGCAACGATAACTATATCGGTGCAGCCGGCGTTATCGAGGACAACATAGACAACATCATCGACAAGGTAAAAGACAGCGTAAGCGCATATAAGACTCTGCTGATCAATTGGGCTCCTCTCATGGAGTACGCCTCAAAGAGCTCAGTGAAGAGCGTTTGCAGAGCATGAAAGGAAGGAAGCAATGAAAGGATTTATCGACTATAACATCGACTACGTTATCAAATTCGGCGGCAGTATCCTGGAGGACTTCGAGGCCTGCCAGAAGACCGTAAAGGCCATCTCACAGCTGCCTGCACTGGGCGTGAAGGTGCTTGTTGTGCCCGGCGGCGGCCCCACAGACAACACTATCGAGCGCCTTGACAAGACAGCTCACTTCGTGCCCTTCACCCACCACAAGGCCTGCGCCCGTGCTCAGGACCAGACCGGCCTTATGATCTGTGACCCGGTATTCGGCGACACCTTCACTCCCTGCCAGACCTTCGAGGAGGTCAACGAGGCAACTGCTGCGGGGAAGGTTCCTGTGCTGCTGCCCTCCTACACGATCTTCGCCTGCGACCCCTTCGAGCGCTGCTGGGAGATCACCTCTGACGCAATGGCAGCCTGGTACAGTTGGTTCGTACACAGCAAGAACATCATCATCATCACCAACGTTGACGGAGTTTACCCCTCCGACAAGATCGGCCAGGAGGGAGCTCTGATCACTGAAATCTCGGCAACTGACCTCATCAAGTACGGCCACAACGCCGTTGACGCCTGCACAGCGCCCTTCCTGAAGGAAAACGGCATCAACTGCTGGATCGTCAACGGAAGCTCCCCCGAGCGCATCATCGACATCGTTCAGGGCAAGAAGACCATCGGCACCTTCATCAAGGGAGAGTGAGCCATGGTCAATCTTGAAAGCAAGCTGGAAAGCGGCCTTCTGGGCATGACCGTATACTCCCCGGACGTTTACGCCTCGGGGATAAGCGGAGACATAGACGAGTTCATCGCAAGGCGCACAGGGCTGATCCCGGTGCTTCGCCATAAGCTCTGCCACAGCTCCGCATCTATCGAGAGATTTTATGCCACCGGCGTACACAAGAACGTTCCCAACTGGCATCATGTGGTGGACTTCTTCACCGGCGGCCCCTCCCTGATCACATTCTGGTATGGTGAGGAGGCTCTGGACAAACTGAACGCTGTCAAGGGCAAGAGCCACCCTGCAAGAGCCGCAGCGGATACCGTCCGTGGACACTTTTTCTGCGACAATGCGGTGTGCAACCTGATACATACCAGCGACGATGTGCCGGAGATGATCCGTGAGCTGACTGCTGTTGAGTGCTACGGCCTGCTGAAGGCACCCTTCACGGGGAAGGCTGTTCCCTGCGAGGACTTTTCTCAGGGCGAGCCTGAGCTCCGCCACAACGGAGCCTATACCTTCCTGAAGGTCATGGGCAGGATCCTTGGCAGAGAGATAAACACAGATCCCGGCAATTTCGAGGGCTCGGCCGAGCTTTACGGAGCTTGCATCGGAGAGCTTCGCGCCTTGGCGGAGCAGGCTCCCTCACCTGAGAGAAAGCTGATCTCGGCCTTCCTCCGGGGAGATGAGACTGCTGCGGAGGAGCTGGAAAAGTACGGCGCCTCAGCTCAGGAGCGCTTCATCATCGCCTGCTCAGCCGCCACACGGTCAGGCTGGGAGCAGCAGACCAGCCTTATTGACGCTGTTACCGGGCTTCTCGGCAGACTTGAGGGCATCGAGGGCTTCTTCATCGGCGGAAGCACCGCCGCAAGGCTCTACGGCTACAAGTGTCTTCCCGACGACATCGACGTGATCTGCACCACCGGCGCTCTTGAGGCGATCGCAGAGCGGCTGGGCCTGAAAATAAAGCGTGCTGAGAAGAGCTTCGGCACCTACAGCTATTGCAGCTACAGCTTCGCCGGCTATGAGGTGGAATTCTCCACCATGGCGGACTACGCAAAGGGCTACAAGATCCTGATCGACAGCGAGATGCTGGCAAGGTCAGCCGGAAGGATCCCGCTTATGCCGCCTGAGGACCTGATCTGCGAGCTGTATTCGCTCAGCCGCACAGACTACCACGACGACATCGTAAGAGCCAAGAAATACCGCAGCTTCTTCGGGGACGCTCTTGATATGGAGTACCTGAGAAGGCGCTTTATCGACAGCGGTATCGGCCAGGCTTGTCTTGCTGACCTTATAGGCTGAGGAAGGAGGCAAAATGAAAAAGATCTCAGTCATCATACCAACATACAACAGGAGCTTCCTGCTTTCCGTGACACTCAATTCCCTCTGCGACCAGACCCTTCCGTCCGAGGAATTTGAGGTGATCGTGGCAGACGACGGCTCCTCCGACAACACAAGAGAGATCCTTGAGGAATACTACCGCTGGCTTGATATAAAGTACCAGTATCAGGAGGACAAGGGCTTCCGTGTGGCAAAGGCCAGAAATATGGGCATCGCCACAGCTGAGGCGCCCCTGTGTCTTTTCGTGGACTCGGGCGTGTACCTTGACAGGAAATGCCTTGAGGAGCACATCCGCCTTTATGAGCAGGAGGATTGGGACGTGGTCATCGGCAACGTCTACGGCTTTTCCTCCAAGCAGGACTACCGCTTCTCCCTGAGAGAGCGCCTTTCCGAGATCGGTATCGGAGCAACTCTCCGGGAGTGCGTTGACACCGGCTCCTACAAGGACACAAGGATCCCCCACTACGAGAAATACGGCGGAGACATCTCACGGCTGCCGGCGCCATGGGTATTCTTCTGGACCTGCCACGTTGCAGTTTCCACGGAGATGCTGAAAAAGGCCGGCTGCTTCGATGAGGCCTTCACCTCATGGGGAGCCGAGGATCTGGAGCTGGGCTACAGGCTTTTCTGCCAGGGAGCTAAGTTCCACTTCGGCCAGGAGACGATCTCTCTCCACTACCCCCACGACCACGACCCCAAGGAACAAAAGAAGAGCGACAGGAACAATCTGGAATATTTCCACCACAAACACAACAACGATGTAACAAAGCTGCTTACCGAGATCCACATAATGGAGATCAACGACAGGCTGTTGACCACGGCAGGCAAAGTCTAACTAAGTTTTTGGATGATCAAGAGGAGAATGAAAAGTGAGTACAACTACAGCAACAACAACATCTACACAGACAGCTTCACCAGAAAACGCAGAGCTTAAAAAGTATCTTTTCAGAGGAGAGTACGACATACACGACCTGACATTCGACAGGTGCGAGGGTATCTACCTCTGGGACACTGACGGCAGAAGATACATCGACACAGCCGCCGGCACATTCAACCTGAGCCTTGGCTACACCAACAAGGAGGTCGTTGAGACTGCCAAGGAGCAGTGCGACAAGATGATCCACCTTTCCTCATCTTATTTCAATGAGAACGTTCTCCAGCTGGCAAAGAAGCTGGTGGAGGTATCTCCTGAGAATCTGACAAGAGCTCATCTCAAGGTCAGCGGAGGCTCAACAGCCAACGAGGGCGCTGTGAAGCTCTCACAGTATTACACAGGCAAGCGTGAGGTGATCAGCTACTACATGAGCCACGTCGGACAGACTATCTTCATGCAGGAGGCCTCAGGACTTTCCTTCCGCAGATCCAAGTTCGACTTCGGTATCGGCGGCATTTCCCACGTTCAGTACCCCTACTGCTACAGATGCCCCTACGGCCACGGCAACTGCGAGAACTGCGGACTTGAGTGCCTCAATGAGCTGAAAAACTACATCGCATACGGCTCCAGCGGAGACATAGCCTGCCTCATCATCGAGCCTATCCAGGGCAACGGCGGCAACCAGGTGCCTCCCAAGGCTTATTTCAAGGAGCTGAAAAAGATCTGTGACGACAACGGCATCGTGCTGATCTTTGACGAGATCCAGACAGGCGTCGGCCGTACAGGTAAGATGTACGCAGCCCAGTATTTCGATGTTCAGCCCAACATCATCACCACCGCAAAAGGCCTCGGCGGAACAGGCTTCCAGATCGCAGGCATACTCATGGAGGAGAAGTTCAACCGCATGGAGAGCTTCCTGCACTCCTTCACCTACGGCACAAATATCCTCAGCGTAACTGCTGCCCTGAAGACCCTGAGCATAATCGACGACCCCAAGTTCCTCAACAACGTAACGGTCTGCGGCCAGTACATCATGGACAGACTGAGAAAAATGCAGGATAAGTATGAGTTCATCGGCGATGTCCGTGGCGTAGGCCTGATGATCGGCTTCGAGATCGTAAAGGACCGCAAGACCAAGAAGGCCGACCGTGAGCTGACTCTCCAGATCGTACACAGAGCCCTTGACCAGTACGGCCTCATGCTGAGAAGCTCCCTTTACGGCTTCGGAAACGTGCTGAAGATCCGTCCGGCACTGAACATCACCATGGATCAGTGCGAGGAAATGATGGATATTCTTGAGGAGTGTCTGGACTCCTTCGACCACTGATGATAAGACGTTACATAAAGGCGCTCCTTCGCGATATGAAGGGCATAAGCGTCATTGCACTTCCCCTTGTTTTTCAGGGTCTGGTATATCAGCTCCAGACCCTGACCGACAGGAAGTTTCTCGGAAACCTTGACATAAAATACCTATCCGTGGTGGGAAACACGATCTTCCCCTTCAATATCACCACAGCTGTGATCTCCGCCTTCGGCATAGGTATCACCATAAAGATCGCCCAAAGCTCCAAGGATAGGGAGAAGGGCGTTGAGGATTACTGCAACAGGATCCTCATCTACAACACGATGATCGGAGTAGTCATCGCCGCAGCCTGGGCGGTATTTGCCGGAGTCATCTTCCGGGGAATGGGCGTCAGCGCCGAGCTGCTGCCCTACTGCACCAAATACGTCAGAGTGCTCTGCCTTTTCGTGCTCCTGCTGGGACTGGACAGCGCTGTTCAGGCCACATTGCAGGGACTTGGACAGACCCGGCTGATCTTCGGCGTGGGAGTCATAAAGGTGGTGCTCAACGTGGTCTTCGACATCGTATTCATTTTCGGCAAGCTGGGGCTCCCGCAGCTGGGAGTCATTGGCGCAGCCCTCGGAACGAGCCTTGCTAACATCATCGCTAACATACTCACCATCATCGCAATAAAGAAGCTGAACTATTTCGACCTAAAGATCGTCGGCTGCATAAAGCGCCGCAGCCCCGAGCGCTTCAAAGAGGTGGTACAGACCGGACTTCCGGCCAGTATCGAGACCTTTATCTGGCATATAAGCAACCTTGTGCTGGTGCGCTTCATGAACAGCCTTGACGATCTTTCCGTGGGCATATATACCCTTATCTACAACCTTGAGATCACCGTATACCGTGTTTACTACGGCTACGCAACGGGACTTGTCACCGCAGCCGGCCGCAGTATCGGTCAGCGGCGCTATGACAGAGCCTACAGCAAGGGCGTCAGCCTTATGACGGCGGACGTTTTCTTCTGGGCAGCTGTCTGCGGAGTTTCCGTGGCCTTAGCTCCCCAGATCCTCAGCGCCTTCATCCACGACAGGCAGGTGGTCATGGACAGCCGGATCTACGTTTACTTCACCGCAGTCTGCATACTGCCCAAGTCTCTCAACTCCATAGTTGGCTCAGGGATCAGGGCAGCCGGCGACACAAAGTGGATGCTGTTCACACAGGTGATCGGCAGCGTGATCGTGATCTCAAGTGCATATATACTCATCGAGAAGCTCCAAATGGGACTTCTGAGCATATACATCACCCTGATCCTTGACGAATCGGTGAGATGTATACTCAACCTTATCCACTACAGACAAAAGTACCGCCGGCTCATGGCGGAGGAGAGGAGCGTGGAGCTGTGCTCAGATTTTTAGGCACCGGCAGCGCCTTCGACGCCTTCCGCTGTGACACCAGCGCCTACTTCCGCCGGGGAGAGACCCTCTTCATGATCGACTGCGGCAGCACCGCCTTCAAGTGCGCTCTCAGAAAGCGTATCTTTGAGGGAGCAAGTCGTGTCTGCATCATACTAACTCATCTTCACATGGATCACTGTGGGAGCCTTAGCCAGCTTGTGATGTATCTGCTGTACAAGTGCGGCGTTAAGCCAACCATAGTTTTCCCGGACCGTGACGTGAGAGAGCTGCTGCGGATCACCGGCGTAGGGCCGGATATGTACGACCATATCCCCGGACGAGGCGCCGAGCTCCCCGAGGGAGTCAGGGTTCGCTATATGGAGTCCTCCCATGTGGACACCATAAACTGCTATTCCTTCGAGCTCTCCATTCCCGGAGAGGGCGAGATCTACTACAGCGGCGACTCCGGAGCGATCCCCAAGCCCGTGCTGGATAAATTCCTGGCCGGGGGGTATACTGCCCTTTATCAGGACACCTGCGGCGAGCGGATCCCCGGGAGGGTACACCTGAACATCGAGGATCTGTACCGTATCATCCCAGATGATAAAAGAGACATGGTACACTGCATCCACCTAGACCCCCTTCTCACCGAGGAAAAAGTCCGCAGACGCGGCTTTGTCCCGGCTGAGATATAATATACCACCACTCCTTTTGGGCGGCCAATGGCCGCTCGTTTTTTTGCATAAAGAAAAGCCGCAGGGAGGAAACTCTCTGCGGCGATCATTTTATTCTTCGGGCTCGTGGACCTCGCCAACGATAGGGAGCGGATCGATGCCCTGACGTGTGTAGTAGTCCGACAGCGCCGCTCTTACGGCCTGCTCTGCCAGAACTGAGCAGTGGATCTTCACAGCCGGAAGTCCGTCAAGAGCCTCCACAACAGCGTCATTTGTCAGCTTGAGGGCGTCGTCAATGGACTTGCCCTTGATCAGCTCAGTTGCCATTGATGAGGTAGCCACAGCCGCACCGCAGCCGAAGGTCTTGAATTTTGCGTCGGTGATGATACCGCCGTCGATCTTCAGATACATCTTCATTATGTCGCCGCACTTTGCGTTGCCGATCTCGCCAACACCGTCAGCGTCCTCTATTTCTCCCACATTTCTGGGATTTGAAAAATGGTCCAGTACCTTTTCACTGTACATCATGATAGTAATTCTCCTTTATTTGATTATCAGATCGCCCTTTTTTATATCCTTGCGCTGGAGGCCTTTCAGCAGGAACCCGGCATATTCGCCCTCTGTAGCAGTGGACTTGATCTTGCGGAACATCTCGATCCCAAGTATCTGGGTCTCACGGAGATCTCCTGAAAGATCGTCCAGCATGACCTTATCTCCCACGGAGAATGTGCCCTCTGTGACCTGTCCCGTGACAACAAGACCTCGCCCGGCAATGGGGAAGGCGTCATCTGCGATGAAGCAGGCCGATCCTTCGGTCTGGGGAGCCTCAGATCTTTCCGCAGCACGCTGCTCCTCATAGAGCCGCAGCTCCTTCTGGTCGTCTGACTCCTTGTTTTTGTTTAGCAGCTTTCCCAACAGTCCCATAATGTGGCTCCTTATTCGTACTTTTCGCCCTTCATCATTTTCTCCCAAACAGGTGACATGGATCTGAGCCTGTCCACCACCTTGGGGATCACTTCTAAGATGTAGTCAACGTCCTCGTCGGTGACGTCCTCCTCGATAGAGAGGCGGAGAGAGCCGTGAGCGATCTCGTGCTTTAGGCCGATAGACAGCAGAACGTGTGACGGATCCAGTGAGCCCGATGTGCAGGCGGATCCCGATGAAGCGCAAATGCCGTTCATATCCAGCATGAGGAGCAGGGACTCGCCCTCGATGCCCTCGATGGAGATGTTCAGATTTCCGGGAAGTCTCTTGTCACGGTCGCCGTTGAGTCTGGTGTAGGGCAGCTTCAAAATGCCGTCGATAAGGCGGTTTCTCCGGGGAGTGATGACCGCAGCCTTCTCAGCGATGTTCCTTGTAGCAGCCTCGATAGCAACTCCCAGGCCAACGATCGCAGGAACGTTCTCAGTGCCGGCACGCTTGCCACGCTCCTGACCGCCGCCGTGGATCAGGTTTGGCAGAACGATGCCCTTCTTCACATAGAGTACGCCGATGCCCTTCTGAGCGTGGATCTTGTGTCCTGAGAGGGACAGCATATCTATGTCCTGCTTGTGGACGTCGATCTCCACATGGCCAACAGCCTGAACAGCGTCAGTGTGGAAGATCACGCCCTTTTCGTGACAGATCGCAGCGATCTCCTCGATAGGCTGGATCGTACCGATCTCGTTGTTAGCGTACATGATAGTTACCAGAGCCGTGTCCTCACGGATAGCCTTGCGCACGTCCTCGGGGTCGATGAGGCCCTTGTCGCTGACAGGGACGTAAGTCACCTCATAGCCCTGTTTTTCCAGGTATTCGCAGGTGTGGAGAACAGCGTGGTGCTCGAAAACTGAGGTGATGATGTGCTTCTTGCCCTTCTTGCCAAGGCGCTCTGCTATGCCCTTGATAGCCCAATTGTCGGACTCAGAGCCGCAGCTTGTGAAGAAGATCTCTCTGGGCTCAGCACCCAGAGCCTTAGCCACCTTTTCTCTGGCCTCCTCAACATCACGCTGAGCGTCACGTCCCAGCTTGTAGATACTTGAGGCGTTGCCGTAGGCTGTGGTGAAGTGGGGGAGCATGGCCTCCAGCACCTCCTGAGAAACAGCCGTAGTTGCGGCGTTATCGGCATAGATGAATTTCTTTTCCATAGGGATACCTACCTTTATACTATTTCAGTGAGCCGAATACCTGTCACGCTGCTCAACAGCCAGCTGATCGCAGCGCTCGTTTTCGGGGTGGCCGGCATGGCCCTTGACCCAAACGAATGTGACCTCATGCTTTTCCAGAAGGGGAAGCAGCCGCTCCCACAGGTCAACGTTGAGGGCAGGCTTTTTGTCGGACTTGATCCAGCCCTTTTTCTTCCACCCGTAGACCCAGCCCTTCGTCACGCTGTCCACGACGTATTTGCTGTCGGTGGTGAGGGTGACCTTGCAGGGCTCCTTCAGAGCAGAAAGCGCCACGATGACGCCCATGAGCTCCATGCGGTTGTTGGTGGTAGCGCTCTCGCCGCCGGACAGCTCCTTGACGAACTTTCCGTAGCGGAGGATAGCGCCGTAGCCGCCGGGGCCGGGATTTCCGCTGCAAGCGCCGTCGGTAAAGATCTCAACAGTCTTGATAAGACTCACTCCTTTTGTCCAAATTTTATTATATACCATTTTAGTATGTTTAAGTTCAGTTGTTAACCGGTGGAAACTTCCTTTCAGTTAGCATTACCTTACTAAATATATCCCAGTCGTTTCAGTATGAACAGCCACCCTGTCAGCGTGAAGGCGCTCAGCAGCGTGGTCAGCATTACCGCAAGAGCCGTTATCGAGCCCTTGTGTCCCAGATTTTTCGCCATTACGAAGCAGCTCCCCGTAGTTGCACTGCCCAGCATCACCAGCGCCGCCACCAGCTTTTCTCCCCGGAAGCCCAAATGTACCGCAATGGGCAGGAAGGCTCCGCAGAACAGCACCAGCTTGATGAAGGCGATCCCCAGGCACACCGGCAGGTCGTCCTTGGCGTCGGCGGTCTTGAATGAGGCTCCCAGGGCTATGAGGGAAAGGGGCGTGGCCATGCCTGCCAGGTAGGAGACCGACCGGGACAGGATCGCCGGCTGAGGGATCTTGGCCAAAGACCAGAGGATACCCACGATAATTCCCAGTATTATGGGATTTGTGATGATCCCCTTCGCCGTGGAGAGCAGCAGGGATCTGCCGCTTTTTTTGCCCTCAGGAGAGGTCAGGGAAAGCACCGTCACCGCCGCAATGTTGTACAGCGGAACAGTTGCCACGATCATCAGCGCCGCCATAGTTGCCTTGCCGTAGATGTTGTTGACGAAGGCGATACCCAGCACCGCAGCGCTGCTCCGGTAGGCCGCCTGTATGATCTCGCCACGCTCCGCTCTGTCCTTGTGGAGGAGGGAAAACAGCCAGGCTGCTCCCACGCTCACCAGAGTGATGATCACGCAGAAGAGGACGAATTTCCCGTCCCACACTGAGCGGAAATCCGCCTTTGAAAGGTCCGCAAACAGCAGCGCAGGGAGGGTCGTCCTGAAAACGAAGCGGTTGAGCTGAGAGGTGGTGTGGTCGTCCAAAAGCCCGATCCTTCGGCAGAAAAAGCCGAACACCATCATCAGGAACACGGGGACGGTGGCGTTCAGGCTGAATAAAAGGTCACTCAAAAACATAGCCGCCGCCTCAGAAGATGTCCTTCTTGGCCTTGATATGGCGCCGGATCAGGACGAAGATCATCAGTGCCACGCAGAAAATGAGGAAGATCGGGGTGATCCACTTGTTGGTGTTCTCGTCCTCAGCGGACTTCATCTCAGTCCAAAGGTCCTGCATTTTCTTGTTGGCCTCGTCGGAGAGGTTGACGAAAACGGTAGTCTTGTCCCTGATGAAATCCTCGTCCGGGTAGGAAACATGGCTCTCACGGGTCTCCTCGTCAAGCATCTCGAAGGCAGCCGAATGTGGCGTAGAATAGCAGATATAGTCGATATTTGCGAAGGCGATGTCGGGCTCGCACATGAAGTTTATGTACATTTCCGCAGCCTCCTTCTGGCGGGCGTTGGAGGGGATGCACATAGCGTCCACGAAGAGGTTGGTGCCGCTTTTTGGGACCACGAAATCCAGGTCCTCGTTGCCCTCAAGGATCGTGAGGGCGTCGCCTGCGTAGTAGGGGGCGATCAGAGCGTCGCCGGCCTCCATTTTGTCGAATACCTCGTCCATGACGTAGCCCTGAACGATGCGCTTCTGCTGGCGGAGCTTGAAGGCAGCCTGCTCAAGCTCCTCGGGATCCTCGGTGTTCAGGGAATATCCCAGCATGAGCTCGGCGATAGCAAAGGCGTCACGGGGATTGTCGAACATGAGGATCTGGTCGGCGTAGTCCTCGTTCCAAAGCAGATCCCAGTCGATCTCCTCGGGAGGGATGTCAATCATGGTGGTGTCGTAGATGATGCCCACAGTTCCCCAGGTATAGGGCACAGTATAGGCATTTTCCGGGTCATAGGCCTGGTTGCGGAAGTTCTCCATGATGTACTCAAAATTGGGAATATTGGAGAAATCCAGGGGCTGGATCATTTTCTCCTTGATCATTTTTGAGATCATGTAGTCCGAGGGGATGATCACATCGTAGGCCGCACCGCCGCCCTTCAGCTTAGCGTAGAGCTCCTCGTTGGTGGCGTAGTTGGTGTAGTTGACCTTGATCCCGGTGAGCTTCTCGAACTCGCCGTTCACGTCGAGAGTACCCTCGTCGGCGCCGGTGGAGATGTATTCTCCCCAGTTATAGACGTTTATGGAGAGCCCCTGTCCCTTGAAGCGTGTGTAGTAATCCGGGTCGCTGACGGTGAGGGTCTGTGCAGAGCCCTCCTCCTCTTTCTCGGGAGCCTCCTCAGGGGCGCTGGAGGAGCAGGCCGTGAGCGCTGTCACAGCGGTAAGAGCCGCCGCAGCCGAAAGGAAAATTCTTCTAAACATAGCCATTCCTCCTTACGCAGCGTTTTTTCTGGCAGCCTTGTTCTCAATAGCGTGCTTCACGATCAGCACGATCACGACTACCACGAAAATAATGGTGGAAAGAGCGTTGATCTCCGGCGAGACCTTGCGCCTTGTCATAGAGTAGATCGTGATCGGCAGGGTCTGTGAGGTCGAGCCTGTGGTGAAGTAGCTGACAACGAAGTCGTCCAGTGAGTAGGTGAAGCTCATGAGGAAGCCGCTGACAACGCCGGGCATGATCTCCGGGAGGACCACCTTCCGGAAGGCCTTTATGGGCGAGCAGCCCAGGTCCTGAGCGGCCTCAAAGATATGGGGGTCCATCTGGTTGAACTTAGGCATAACGTTCAGGATAACATAAGGCACATCGAAGGTGATGTGGGCGATGAGCAGCGTAACGAAGCCGAATTCCAGCTTCATTCTGGCTGCGAAGAAAACGAACAGCAGCATCAGGGAGACACCGGTAACGATCTCAGGGTTGATGATCGGGATATTGGTGACGTTCATTACAACTGACTTGGGGACCTTCCTCATGCTGTTTATGCCGATTGCAGCGAGGGTGCCAAGCACGGTGGAGATCACGCTTGCGCAAACGGCGATGATGATCGTATTTATCAGTGATGAGATGATGATCCTGTTGTGGAACAGCCGGACGTACCAGTCAAAGGTGAAGCCGCTGAAAACGCTGCGGCTCTTGGTCTCATTGAATGAGAACACGATGAGCACGAATATCGGCACATAGAGGAACGCCAGCACCAGCAGCAGGTAGATCTTTCCCAGTTTTTTCAATGTTTCTCCTCCTTTTCAGTCACATCAGGACCTGATCGTCCGGGTCGAATTGGTTCATGACGGTCATGATCACCAGGATTATCACCATGAGCACCAGCGAGATCGCTGCGCCCAGGTGTGGGTTGTAGGCATTTCCGAGGAACTGCATCTCGATAAGGTCGCCGATCAGCAGATTTGAGCCTCCGCCCAGCATTCTGGAAATGATGAAGGTGGAGATTGCCGGCACGAATACCATGGTGATGCCGGAGGTGATCCCCGGCATACTCAGGGGGATAACTACCCTTAGGAGGGTCTTTCCGGAGCTGCACCCCAGGTCAGAGGCGGCCTCGAAAAGGCTCTTGTCGATCTTCTCCATCACCGAGTAAAGGGGAAGGATCATGAAGGGCAGGTAGTTGTAGACCATTCCCAGGACAACGGCGCCGGAGGTGTTGATCAGCTTGAAGGGACCCATTCCCACAAGTCCGAAAAGGTGGTTGATGATGCCGTTGTTGCCAAGGAGAGTCATCCAAGCGTAGGTCCTCAGCAGGAAGTTCATCCACATGGGCAGCATAACGATCATCAGCATGGTGCCCTGCTTGTGTTTTTCCATTCTTGAGAGGATGAATGACACCGGATAAGCCACCACAAGACAGATCGCAGTTGCCACAAGGGACAGCCAGATTGACCGAACGAAGATGTTTGCGTACTGACCCACGTCAGAGATGTGCTTTATGGTAAGGCCGCCGTCGTCATTGGTGAAGGCGAAGTACGCTATCATCAGAAGCGGCACAACTATGAACACCACCATCCACACAAGATAGGGTGCAGAGAAATATTTCAGCTTCATGTTATGCCTCCTCCGTCTTCTTCATGATGTGGATGTCGAAGGGATCGAAGGTCATGCCGATCATTGAGCCGACGGGCTTGGCCTTGGTGGAGTGGATCACCCACTTGTGGTCAACTCCGTCCACGATCATCTCATAGTGGACGCCCTTGAAGACCACAGATTCCACGATACCGGTGAGCTTGGCCTTGTCCGCCGGGATCACCTTAACGTCCTCGGGGCGGATCACCACATCCACGGTCTCGTTGGGGGAAAACCCCTTGTCCACGCACTCAAAGCGCCTGCCGGTGAACTCCACCACGCAGTCCTGAGGCATACAGCCGTTGACGATGTTGCTCTCGCCGATAAAGTCCGCAACGAAGGCGTTGACGGGCTCGTTGTAAATATCCGTAGGGGATCCGATCTGCTGGATATTACCGTTGTTCATGACCACGATGCTGTCGCTCATGGTGAGGGCCTCCTCCTGATCGTGGGTAACGTAAACGAAGGTCAGCTCAAGCTCTTGCTGGATCTTTCTGAGCTCGATCTGCATCTCCTTTCTCAGCTTCAGGTCGAGGGCGCCCAGGGGCTCGTCCAGAAGGAGCACCTTTGGGCGGTTGACCAGAGCTCTTGCAATGGCCACACGCTGCTGCTGGCCGCCGGAGAGCCGGTTGACCGAGCGCTTCTCGAAGCCCATAAGGTTGACCATTTCCAGCATCTGGCCGACTCTGCTGACAATCTCCTTTTCGGGAACATTGTTGACTCTCAGGCCGAAGGCGATGTTCTCATAGACGTTGAGGTGAGGGAAGAGAGCGTATCTCTGGAAGACGGTGTTGACGTTTCTTTTGTGGGGAGGAACGCCGTTTATGCGCTTTCCGTCGAAGTAAACGTCACCGCTGGTGGGCTCCAGGAAGCCTGCGATTATGCGGAGGGTGGTAGTTTTTCCGCAGCCAGAGGGCCCCAGGAAGGTGACGAACTCCTTGTCCTTGATGTCCAGGCTGATATTTTTGAGGATCCGCTCGCTGTCCTCGAACTCCACAACGATGTTTTTAAGGCTGACGATATTTTCCATAAAACATACCCCTTTAAAGCGTTACCGCTGTAAAATTATCATAATAGCAATTATATCATACTATAGGGGAAAATGCAATATTTGCCGAAACGAATTGTAGGGGACGGCGTCCTCGACGTCCCGGCCATGGGGACAATGTATGCGTAAATGTAGGGGCGGATATTATCCGCCCGCCCTTTTGAATGATGTTTCCGGAAACGAATTGTAGGGGAGGCCGCCCTCGGCCTCCCGGCCGATCCGACAACATCTGCCGAAACGAATTGTAGGGGACGGCGTCCTCGACGTCCCGGCTTTTGGGACAACCTATGCGGTAACAACATGGCGGGGCGATGTGGGCATCGCCCCCTACGTTTTGTTGTCCGTCAGACCTACGCCTCGCAATGCAAAGAGGAACACCTCCTAGAGGGGAGGGGCTATAAAAAAACCGGTGCAAAAGCCGGTGCGCCCCTCCCCTCTATACGGTTTTCCTCTCTGCACTCTCTTTTCCCTCACTCCCCACCCCCACCGGCTTTTGACTGTTCTTCGCAGAACCCTTCGGGTCTGCTGGGTTTTGATATTCGTTATTGCGGGCGGATAATATCCGCCCCTACATTTTGTTGTTCGTGACGGCACGGGCGGACACACGGGTCCGCCCCTACGGTTTGGGGTGCGTATTGGCCGGGCGGATAATATCCGCCCCTACATTTTCCCTACGTTTTGCAAATGGCCGGGAGGCCGAGGGCGGCCTCCCCTACATCTCCGCATACGATCTCAAAATGTCTTGACATATTGCGAAAATAATGTTAAAATATGAATAATATTTTATTAGGAGGTATTACTATGTTTTGCAGACACTGCGGAGCTCAGATCCCTGATGACTCTGAGAAATGTCCGTCCTGCGGAGGAGAGCTTGCCAAAAAAGCCGCTCCTGCGCCCGAAGCCGCACCTTCCCCACAGCCTGCCGCTCCCAAGAAGCCCGATTCCGGCGTGAAGGAGCTGGCCAACACAGTCACCGACATCGCCGCCGAAAGAACGAAAGGCCTTCCCATGGGACTTATCGCAAAGGTATGCGTCCTCATCGCAATGGTGGCCTTCCTTTTCCCCTTCGTTTCGGTATCATGCACCGAGGACAAGTCCGTTCATGAGAGCTATTCCGGCCTCCGTCTGATGTTCTGCATCGAGAAGAGCGACGACTCTGTTGCAGGCCAGACAAGCTCAGACCCCAGGCCGAATTTCCTTCTTATGGTGACATTTGCAGGAGCAGCCGCAACAGCCTTCATTATCTTCCGCAAGAACAATATGAAGCTGGCGTCAATCGTTTCCGCAGCCTCAGCCGCAGCCCTTGTGCTGTTCAGACTGACCTTCCGCAGCTACTACGACCTGACCGGCGATTATGCGGACTACATAAAGGTCAAATCGAAATTCGGATTTTTCCTATGTCTGTTAATGCTGCTATGCACGGCGGCGGCCTGTGTTATCGACCGAAAACACAACAGCGAGACCACTCCCACAAGCAAATAAAAACACAAAGCCCCGAGGCGTATCACCGCTTCGGGGCAATTTTTATGGAGTTTTGCGGAAGATCAGTCTGTTCCGTCGAACATATAGATGAACTTCACAGTGCCGTCCATATCCTCTGATTTTCCGGAGAAGGTGGTGTAGCCCTTGGAGGCATCACGGACAGCCTTGAAACGCTCGGTGATGTTGGGGAGCTCCTCATCCAGAGCCCCTGTCAGCTTGGAAATGCCCTCGTCATTGAACTTGTTCATGCCGTCCTTCAGCTCCTTGGAGCCGTCCTTCAGCTGGCCAACGCCGTCGATAAGGGCAGCGCTGCCGGTCTTGAGAGTTCCCACGCCGCCCCAAAGGGTATTTGCGCCGGTGGAGAGATCTCCTGCGCCCTTCTGGAGGGTGAGGATCGACTGGTAGAGAGTGCCTGCGCCGGAGGAGAGCTGGCCGCTTCCCCCAAGGAGCTGGCCAAGGCCGTTGTCCAGAGAGTATGAGCCTGCGTAAAGCTGGCTGAAGCCGCTTCCCAGAGCATCAGCACCGGCCGAGAGCTGGGCTGTGCCTGCCTTCAGGTCAACTGCACCTGCCGAGAGCTGACCCAGACCTCCGTCCAGAGCGGAAGCGCCGCCGGAGAGAGCCTCGATGCCCTTCACCAGCTGGTCTATGCCGGACACAAGGTCCTTTCCGCCTGCTGAGAATTGTCCGATGCCGCCGTCAAGCTGAACTGCACCTGCGGAAACGCTGCCTGCGCCCTTTGCAAGCTCAGCGGCTGATCCCGAGAGCTGAGAAGCGCCGTTTGCCAGAGCCTTTCCGCCCTCGTCCAGCTGACCCAGACCGTCAGCCAGTGATGCGGAGCCCTCCTGAGCAGTTTCCAGACCGGCCGAGAGCTGGCCAAGCCCTGCGTAAAGCTGATCTGCACCGGACTGAATAGCCGCAGCCCCGTCTGAGAGGTCGCCGGACAATGCGCCGGAGATCTGCTGCTGAGCGGCGATCGTCTGCTGGAGAGTTGCCACAGCGGTGCCAAGCTCCTCAGAGGGAGAAGCCTCGTAGAGCGCCTGCAAAGCTGCGAGAGCCTGCTGGTTTGCGGCGATAGTTGCGTCAAGGCTGCCTGCTGCGGAGCCCATGCCCTCAGCCAGAGAGCCTGCTCCCTGTGAGAGAAGATCTGCGCCGCCGGAGAGCTGATCTGCGCCGGTTTTTGCCGAAGCTACGCCCTCTGCCAAAGCTCCTGCGCCGGTCGAAGCGGAGGAGATACCCTGGCTGAGCTGATCTGCCGATCCTGAGAGCTGAGAAGCGCCGCCGGAGAGAGCCTCAGCGCCCTGAGCCACCTGTGCCGAGCCCTCACGGAGCTGTGCGCTGCCCTCAGACAGGGAAGCAGCACCGCTTCCAAGAGCCGATGCGCCCTCATTTAGGGACGAAGTGCCTTCCGTGACCCTTTCAAAGCCTTTTACCAGCTCTGCGGAGCCGTTTTTCGCTTCTGAGAGCCCCTCTGACAGGGAAGAAGCACCTTCATCTGCCTTTTTGAGCCCGTCCGTGAGCTGAGCGGCACCCTCTCCTGCCTGACCCAGCCCCTCATAGAGCTGTGCGGAGCCATCCTTTGCGGACTTCACGCCATTATCAAGGGTAGAAGCGCCCTCGGAAAGGCTCTTTGCGCCCCCAGCCAGCTTGCCAGAGCCGTCGCTGAGCTTTGCGGCGCCGTTTTTCAGCTCCTCAGAGCCGGAGAGCAGCTTGTCGATACCGTCAGTCAGATCGCCGGACTTGTCAGAAAGTGTGGAGATCCCGTCGTAGAGCTGTGCAGCGCCGTCACAGAGCCTGTTTGCGCCGTCTGAGAGCTCCTTCAGCTTGTCGGAGAGCTCCCCGAATGAGAGGCTGTCATCGTCCAGGTCCAGCTGAGAGAAGATCTCGTTGCTGACAACAGTTACGGAGGTGTTCATGGCGAAGTCCGTAACATCGGCGCTGAGCTCGAAGCTGTCGGGAAGCGAGAGGTCACTGCCGCCCAGGTCATCAAGGCCAAGGCTCTCGGAAAGTCCGGGGAAGGCGGCGCCCACCACGATAAGTCGCTCACCGTCTGAGATCACCTTGCCGTTTTTGACCTCCACGTTGAGGAATTTTCCGGTGTCCAGCACGGCAGCGCTTGCGGCCATAAAGGGAACGTAAATGTCCTGTTTTTTGCCGTTTATCGTAGCTGTGGACTTCTGCTTGTTGGTGTAGCTCCAGCGGATCGTCAGATGACCGCTCTTGCCTGTGATCTCCTTAGGGGAGACCTCCTTTCCGTCCAGAAAATAGCTGATCGTGACGTCCACGGGCAGCTCCTTGTCGGTAGTTCCCTTGTAGTAGATGTCATTGCCCTGAGCGCTCCAGTCCAGCTCGTCACCGGACTGAGCGAAGATCTCGTCGCCCTTCACGTTCACAATGTCGGAAAGTGTGGAAATATCGCTGAGAGTTCCGGCAGCCTTGGCGTTTTTCAGCCAGTCGCTGACCACCACGTTCTTCACTGAGGAGTCCGTATCGCACAGGACGTACACAGTCTCGTCCTTGCAGGCCGCAGCGGAGGAGGCCGTTCTCTCGGCGGAAGCTCCGGCCTGAGCCTTTTCCTTCATCTGGGAAGCTGCCTCCTCCTTGCCAAGATTCTTTGCGTATGCGATAGAGCCCGTAGCACCGGCAGAAACGGCTGCTGCGAGAACTCCGGCTAAGATCTTCTTATATGTTTTCATAACTATAGCTCCTTTCAGCTCATGCGAGCTTGATCCTATGTTTATGGGAAGTTTTTTCATTTTCTGGGAGAAATCCCTTGCTGGTGCGGCAGATAAGTCCGTCGAACACCATGAACATCGAGGGCAGCACACCGATGACCACTGCCATGGAGATCAGAGCTCCTCTTGACAGGAGGACGCACAGTGACGAGATCATTCCGATCTTAGAGTACACCGCAACGCCAACTGTAGCGGCGAAGAAGCCCAGACCCGAGGTGACGATCGACTTCACCGAGGTGCTCAGCGCTATGGAAACGGCCTCCTTTTTGGCCTTTCCGGAGGAGCGCTCAGTGCGGTATCTGGTGGTCATGAGGATAGCGTAGTCAACAGTTGCTCCAAGCTGGATCGTGCCGATGACTACCGAAGCGATGAAGGGGAGGCTTGTGCCCATGTAGTAGGCAAGGCCAAGGTTGATCATGATCGCCAGCTCGATAACTGCCACCAGGATCACCGGCAGCGTGAACGACTTGAATGTGAAGGCGATGATCAGGAACACCGCCGCAATGGAGAGCACGCTGACCACCTTGAAATCGTGGTCGGTGATCTCGATCAGGTCCTGTGTGGCAGGAGCCTCACCGATCAGCATACCGTCGGGGTCGTACCGCTGAACTATGCTGTTAAGAGTCTTGATCTGGTGAGCGGTCTGATCCGTGGCCACCTTGTACTCAGAGCCGATCAGCATCAGCTGCCAGTCGTCGCTCTTGAGGATGCTCTTTACGCTGTCGGGGATGACCTCCTCCGGGATAGCGGAGCCCACCAGCGAATCGAAGCTGAGGGCGAACTGCACGCCGTCGGTTTTTTTGATCTCGTTCACCATTTTTCTTGCGGACTTAGGATCCAGATCTGAGCGCACGAGCAGCAGGTGAGTGCTGTTCATGTCGAACTCCTCAGAGAGCTTGGTGTTGGCAACAACGCTGTCCAGATCAGCAGGAAGAGTGCTGTCCAGGTTGTAGTAAACATCGTAGTTGTGGTTGCCGTAAGCGGCAGGGATCAGCAGCACGATAGCTGCCACCAGGAAGATCCATGAGCGCTTCATGATGAAGGCAGATGTGCGCTTGAAAGCGGGGAGCAGGTCCTTGTGGGAGGTGCGCTCGATGGCTCTGTCGAAGACCAGGACCATTGCCGGGAGAACTGTTACGCAGGCGATAACTCCGCAGACAACGCCCTTTGCCATGACGATGCCCAGGTCAAGTCCCAGGGTGAAGCTCATGAAGCACATTGCCAGGAAGCCTGCGATAGTGGTGAAGGAGCTTCCCACAACGGAAACGATCGTAGCGGCGATAGCGTGAGCCATAGCCTCATTGCGGTCGGAGAAATATCTCTGCTGTTCCTTGTAGCTGTGCCAGAGGAAAATGGAGTAGTCCATAGTGACGCCCAGCTGCAATACCAGCGCCAGCGCCTGAGTGATGAATGAGATCTCGCCAAGGAAGAAGTTGGATCCCAAATTCCACACGATCGCCAGACCGATGCTCAGCATGAAGAAGACCGGTATCAGGAATGAGTCCATAGCCAGCACTAGCACGGCACTTGTGAGGATAACGGCGATGACCGCATAGATCACGGATTCGCTGTCTGAGAGGTGCTTCATATCGGTGGTTATGGCGGACATACCGCTGATGAAGCACTGCTTTGAGGTGATCCGGCGCATCTCGTCGATAGCGGCGAGAGTTCCGTCAGCGGAGGTAGTGTCGTCAAAGAACACCGCCATTATGGAGGAGTCTCCCTTGTTGAAGGCGTCGAAGACCTTCTCCGGCAGTACCTCACGGGGGATATTCAGGTCAGTGAGGGAGTCGTAGCAGACCACATCAGCAACGTGATCCACCTCAGCGATCTTATCGGCAGTCTCCTTGATCTGTTTTGGCGTCATGCCCTCAGTTATGACAAAGGAGAAGCCGCCCTTCCCGAAGTCGTCCTTGAGTATGTCCTGACCCACCATTGTGCTCAGGTCCTTAGGGAGGTAGGAGAGTATGTCGTAGTTGACACGGGTATTCATGTAGCCCAGTGCCGAGGGTATGATCAGCAGAACTCCGATAATGAGGATCAGAGCCCTGTGCTTGACGATAAATTCACCGAATTTCAGCATATCATCGATCCTTTCTTGGTAGAAGTTTTTCTATATAAGATAGTATATGCCAAAAATGACCAAAGGTCAATAGTTTTCCGGAAAGAAAATGACTTTTGGTCAGAAATTCGTCGCCCTGCACAAATTGCCCCTCGCCAAAACGATGACTAATGGTCAATTTTGCTCTCTTGACAGGGCTCCTCCTTTCAGCTATAATAAGGATAATGACCGTTCGGGCTCGCTCGGACACAGTATCACGGGGAGATCTCTCCGTTACAGAAAGGTGTTCATCATGGGAAAAATAGACGCTAATAAGCAGCTGAAGGAGTCCTCTCTGCTGAGGACTGCATTCGAGTTTTTCACCACCAAGGGCTTCGGCAAGACATCTATCTCCGACATCGTAGGCAAGGCAGGCGTAGCAAAGGGCACATTCTATCTTTATTTCAAGGACAAGTACGACATCCGCAACAGGCTCATCTCACATAAGTCCAGCCAGCTTTTCCGCAGCGCCCTGGAGGAGCTTGCCCCCGTGCTGCCGGAGCTTTCCTTTGAGGAGAGGCTGCTGAAGATCCTTGACAACATCATCGATCAGCTCAATGAGGACAAGTCCCTCCTGACCTTCATCTCCAAGAATTTGAGCTGGGGGATCTTCAAATCCGCATTGACCTCGCCCACCTTTGATGAGGACATCAACTTCTCCCACGTCTATCACCAGATGCTGGAGGAGGCGCCATATAAGTTCCGTGATCCGGAGGTGATGCTGTTCATGATCGTTGAGCTGGTGTCCTCGACCTGCTATTCGGCGATCCTCTACAGCGACCCCTGCTCACTGGATCAGCTAAAGCCATATCTGTACGATGCTGTTCGGCTGATCATCGACCAGCATAGGGAAAAATAGTCATCTCCTGATCGGCAATTTGTTACAAAAAAGCAATATAGTCGTTGTTAGAGATCCACAAATTATTTCCTCAGACTTATAAAATATTCCCAAATTATTGACATTTATCGGGATTTGTGGTAAATTATAGGTGTAAAATATCGGCAGCTCAGACAGCAGCGTTCGGGAGTAGGCACCCGCTCGCAGCATGGCTGTTTGTTGTTATGCTAAAAAGGAGTTTGATAAACATGAAAATGGTACAGAAGGCTATCTCTGCCGCTACAGCAGCGATAATGGCCGCTTCTGCTTGTGCTGTCAATATAGGCACTATCGGTACAGCAGACGCAGCAGGCTCAAAAGCAGCTATCGAACTGGTAAACGACATGGGTCTGGGCTGGAACCTGGGCAATACCTTCGATGCTTGGGGAACTGAGTATAAGAACGGAAACTGTCCCGCAGATAAGTACGAGACTTTGTGGGGCAACGCTAAGACCACTCAGGAAATGATCTCCGAGATCCACAAGTACGGCTTCAACAGCGTTCGTATCCCCGTAACATTCTACAAATGTACAGATCCCTCTACCTTCGTGATCAGCGAGGACTACCTTGCACGCCTTAAGGAAGTCGTTGACTACTGCATGAACGAGGGTATGTACGCTATCATCGATATGCACTGGGATTGGGTAGATCCCTCAAATAACGCAGGCCTCTGGCTGAACAACGGCCTTGACGCTGAGGCTCAGTTCAAGTCCATGTGGACCCAGATCGCAAACTACTTCAAGTCCTACGATAACCACGTTGTATTCCAGGATATGAACGAGGTATGGTGGGGCAATAACTATACAAACGCTAAGTCAACTTCCTACAACGTGCTCAATACTCTCAACCAGGACTTCGTTGACGCAGTTAGAGCTACAGGCGGAAACAACGCAGACCGTCTTCTCCTGCTGGCTGGCGCAAACGCTGACCTTACAAAGACCCTCAGCACCTCATACGTTCTCCCTGAGGACGACATGATCGCTGTTGACATCCACTACTATACTCCTCCGCAGTTCTGCGTAATGAAGGCAAATGAGAACTGGGGCGGCGTAACTCCTCAGACTACTTGGGGAACAGCTGCTGAGAAGGCCGCTGTTGCTACAGACCTCAACAAGCTCAAGAGCAGATTCGTTGACAACAACGTTCCCGTTATCATCGGCGAGTACGGCGTCCTCACCAACGAGGGCAAGGACCAGGCTTCTATCGAGGCATTCATCGAGACAGTTGCCGGTACAGCTTACTCAATGGACGGTATCTCGGGATTCCTCTGGGACGACAGCGATGCCGGCGGACACAAGTATTTCAGCAGAACTAACCTGAAGTGGTTCGATGAGAAGATCGGCGACATCTACTCCGACATCTCAAAGACAGGCTATAAGGCTCCCACTATAGATTGGGTAGAGGCTGAGATCGTTGAGAACGACCAGGGCAAGCAGGTCTTCCAGATCGGCAACTCCACAAGAGTTAAGCTGGTGTTCGACAGCCAGTACGCAAAGACCCTCGGCGCAGGCGGCGCTATGAGCTACTGGGATTCAGTTTCCGGAACAAATAAGCAGAACGCTATCAGCTTCAGCATCGGCTGGAACGATATGACAGGCGAGCTTGCAGCTAACGAGCTGGGCGAGGAGGACGAGAATGGAGATCGTCCCGTAGTCACAACAGGCTACATCAATATCCCCGGCGATGTTGCTCCTGCAAACGCATACATCGACCTTTACTGGGCCGGCTATAACGTAATGGACGGCGACACCTGGATCGAGTGGAAGAACCTGACTGAGGAGGATTACCCTCAGCTGGTGAAGGTCTACATCGACGGCGTTGTTGAGGACGTTGAGCCTGTTACAGATCCCACTACAGAGCCTCCAACAGAGCCCACGACAGCTCCTCCCACAGACGCTCCTGTTGATGCGGTCTGGGGCGACGCAAACGACGATACCAACGTAAATCTGAACGACGCAGTTGCGATCCTTCAGTACGTTGCACTTCCTGCAAAGTATCCCCTGACTGATAAGGGCGCTGTAAACGCAGACATCGTTGACAACGGTGCCAGCGGAGTAAACGGCTTCGATGCTCTGGCAGTTCAGATGATCGACGCTACACTTATCAAGTTAGACGAGCTTCCTATCACAAAGGACGAGCTTTCTGCCCGCCAGAAGTAAGATAAAGCACAAGGACGTTCCCACGGGAGCGTCCTTTTTTGCATTTATGGAGCTTCCCCGGAATAGAATTGACTGAAAGGGGGAGTTCTTTTGAAGGATGATCATGAGCTGAGGATAGCTCTTGCCGGGAACCCAAATGTGGGGAAATCCACGATTTTCAACGCCCTGACAGGCATGGATCAGCACACGGGCAACTGGTCGGGGAAGACAGTTTCTGCGGCGGAGGGGCATTTTTCTGCCGGAGACCGCCGTTTCGTGCTGGTGGACATTCCCGGCCTTTACTCGCTCAGGGGCAGCTCTGCGGAGGAAAAGGCCGCCCGTGACGAGATCGTTTCCGGGGGCGCTGAGGGAGTCGTGGTGGTCTGCGATGCCGGCTGTCTACAGCGGAATTTGAGCCTTGCCCTTCAGGTGATGGAGGTGCAGCCCCGGACGCTGATCTGCGTAAATCTGCTGGACGAGGCCGCCTCCCGAGGGATAGAGGTCGACACCGCCGCCCTCAGCCGTGAGCTGGGAGTTCCTGTTGTGGGAGTAGTTGCCCGCAGCGGTCAGTGCCTTGACCTGCTCAGGGAGGAGATCTGCCGCATGATGAGCTCTCCGCCGCCTGAGATCTCTCCCACGGAGCTGCCGGAGGAGCTTTCTGCCGCCGCTGACAGAGCCGCCCAGCTCCTTGGCTGCGGAAGGATCCACGCTCTCCGTGCCTTGGAGGGCGACCCGGAGCTTCCCGAAACACCGCAGATCACAGCGCTTCGCAGGGAGCTGTCCATGGACTGCGGCCAGATCTCAGACGAGGTGAGCCTTGCCTACATGAGCCGGGCAGGGGAGGCAGCTCAGGCCGCCGTGACCTGCCGGGAGACCTCCGCAGTCAGCCGTGACCGAAGGCTGGATCGGCTGTTCCTCAGTCCGCTGACCGGGATCCCTGTGATGATCCTGCTGCTGGGAGCAGTGCTCTGGCTGACGATCACCGGCGCAAACTACCCCTCAGAGCTGCTTTCACGCGGTTTTTCGGCTCTGGGGGAGCTCCTCTCACGGGGACTTTTCCGCCTGGGAGCTCCAAGCTGGCTGGAGGGCGCCCTGATCCAAGGGGTCTACCGGACGGTGTCCTGGGTGGTTTCGGTGATGCTGCCGCCCATGGCGATCTTTTTCCCCATGTTCACCCTGCTGGAGGACTTCGGCTACCTTCCGAGGATGGCCTTTACCCTGGACGGCTGCTTTCGGTGCGCCGGAGCCTGCGGAAAACAGGCAATCACCATGGCCATGGGGCTGGGCTGCAACGCCTGCGGAGTCACGGGCTGCCGAACGATCGACTCCCCGAGAGAGCGGCTGATCGGGATCCTTACCAACAGCTTCATGCCCTGCAACGGCCGCTTCCCGGTGATCATTGCGGTGATCGCCATGTTTTTTTCGGGGAACTCCCTGTGCAGCGCCGGGCTGGTGCTGTGCTGCCTGCTGCTGGGAGCACTCATGACCCTGGCGGTGTCCAGACTGCTGAGCAAGACCGTCCTAAAGGGCGAAACATCGGCCTTTACCCTGGAGCTGCCGCCCTATCGCCGGCCACAGATCGGGAGAGTGCTGGTCAGGTCGCTGCTGGACAGGACGGTCTTTGTCCTGGGGAGAGCCTGCGCTGCGGCGGCGCCCTGCGGACTGCTGATCTGGTGTCTGGCCAACATCTCGCCGGGGGGGGAGAAAGCCTCCTGTCCCGGGCGGCGGAGCTGCTGGCGCCCTTGGGGGAGCTAATGGGGCTGGACGGGGCCGTGCTTCTGGCCTTCATTCTGGGATTTCCGGCCAACGAGATCGTGCTGCCGATCATCCTGATGACCTATCTTTCTCAGAGCGGTCTGGCGGAAGCGCCGGGACTTCCCCAGATCCGTGAGCTGCTGATCTTAAACGGCTGGGGGAGCGTCCGGGGGCTGTGCATGGTGGTGTTCACCCTGTTCCACTTTCCCTGCGCCACCACCTGTCTCACCATAAAAAAGAAACGGGCAGCCTGAAATGGACCGCCCTGAGCATAGCCCTTCCCACCGCAGTCGGGGGAGCGCTGTGCGTTGTCATTCACTTGTTGTCGAGGCTGTTCTGAGGCTGGAAAAGCAGCACCGGATAGCCCTCGTAGTAGGGCTTGACGATCTCCGGGTGAGCCTCAGCGTAGGCGAAAATCTTCTCGGCCAGCCCTTCCTTGAGGAAGTCCACCAGCTGAGAAAGGGGCCTGTTGTAGAGCTCTCCGCAGAGAGAAGCGATGGTGATCGCCCGGCGGCCGCCCACGTTCATGATCCGGTAAGGCCAGATCCGGCAGTCGAAGGGCTTGTCGTCGCCCAGCATACAGCCCTTTTCGGTGAGGGCGGGGCAGGTGAAGAGCCCGTCGGGGCCGAATTCCTCCACACGGAAGATATATCCGCCGTCCTTTGGGATGAACTTGGCCGAGGGGACAGCCTGGCTTATGCGGTCACGGATCTCCTGAGTGAAGACGGGAGTTTCCCAGACCTCATAGCGGTCGAAGATACAGCAGAGCCGGCACTCAGCGCAGGCCTTGCCTGAGAGGATCTTTTTGAGCAAAAATATCACCGTCCAAAAGTGGTTTTTCAAAAGGGGAGAGATCCCCCTTGTTAGAGCCGGATCACGGCTCCTGAAGAAAAAACAAGACCCGCCGAGAGATCAGCGGGCATTTTCTTATTCTATGGTAACAGAGACCTTGAGGTCCTTCTTGGCAGCGCCGGCTCTCATGATAGTTCTGAGTGCCTTAGCGATCCTGCCCTGCTTGCCGATTACACGGCCCATATCGTCGGGAGCCACAGACAGGTGGAAAACGATAACACCCTCTGCATCGGGCTCGTCCTCAACGATCTTTATAGCAGTCTTGTCCTCAACGAGTCCTGCTGCGATAGCATAAAGCAGATCTTTCATAACTTACCTCCATGCGCTCTCCGGAACAGAGGCAGAGACAAAGTCTCTCCTCCTCCGTAAAAGCCGGTGATCAAAGGATACCCTCCTTCTTGAGAAGAGCCTTTACTGTGTCAGTGGGCTGAGCACCCTTGCCGATCCACTCCTTAGCCTTATCAGCGTCGATCTTAACAACTGAAGGCTCCTTAGTAGGATCATAGTAACCGAGCTCCTCAACGAAACGTCCGTCTCTGGGGTATCTAGCATCAGCAACAACAACACGGTAGAAGGGAGCCTTCTTAGCGCCCATTCTTCTGAGTCTGATCTTTACTGCCATCGTATTCACCTCCTTCAAAGGATAATATCTCAAGCGGCGGGAGACCGCATTGGATCATAGGAAAATAGCTGCGAGCACGAGGATCACGCCAAGTCCGATGTAGAACTTTCTGGCGCCCTGGCGTCCCAGCAGTCTGACAAGGGGAGCCGCCTTGTAATTGCGGAAGAAGAAGTCCCAGTCGAAGACTCCTGCGCAAATACAGAACGCTCCGGCCAAAATGACGATGATCTCCATTTAGAACGGGAGATCTCCGCCGCCCTTGCCTGTCATCTTGTCGAAGTTCATGCCGGCCAGCTGCTTTCTTGCCTTTCTCAGGGACATCTTGCCGCTTTTTCCGGTGAACTGCTTCATCATCTTCTGCATCTGCTCAAACTGCTTCAGGAGGCGGTTGACGTCCTCAACTTTAGTGCCTGAGCCGGCAGCGATACGTCTTTTTCTTGACGGGTTGATGATCGAGGGCTTAGCACGCTCAGCCTTAGTCATTGAGGTGATGATCGCCTCGACTCTGCCAAGCTGGCTCTCGTCGATGTCGGCGTCCTTGATCTTGTCGCCGATGCCGGGGAGCATACCGATGATGGACTTCATGCTGCCCATGCGCTTTATCTGTTTCATCTGCTCAAGGAGGTCGTCCATATCGAACTTGTTCTCCTTGAACTTCTTGGTGAGCTTTTCAGCGTCCTTTTGGGACATAACGTTCTCGGCCTTTTCGATGAGGGTGAGCACATCGCCCATACCCAGGATACGGGAGGCCATTCTCTCGGGGTGGAACTGCTCGAAGTCGTCCAGCTTCTCGCCCATACCGACGTACTTGATAGGCTTGCCGGTAACGGAGAGAACAGACAGTGCAGCACCGCCTCTTGTATCGGAGTCCAGCTTAGACATGAGCACGCTGGTGATGCCGACAGCCTCATCGAAGGCCTTAGCCACGTTTACAGCGTCCTGACCGGTCATAGCATCGACTACCAGCATGATCTCATCAGGCTTAGTCAGCTCCTTGATGTCCTTGAGCTCCTGCATGAGAGCCTCGTCAACGTGAAGACGGCCGGCAGTATCTATGATGAGGATATCGTAGCCGTAGTCCTTGGCGTATTTAAGGGCTTCGCCGGCGATAGTCACAGGGCTGATCTGTCCCATTTCAAAGACCTTTACGTCAGCCTTCTGACCCACTACCTGTAGCTGATTGATAGCAGCAGGACGGTAGATGTCGCAGGCTGCCAGCAGAGGACGGTGGCCCTCCTTTTTCAGCAGCTTTGCCAGCTTAGCGGAGTGAGTAGTCTTACCTGAGCCCTGAAGACCGCACATCATGATGACCGTGGGGGGCTTTGAGGCGAAATTTATGCGGGCATTGCTGTTGCCCATGAGGGAGCAGAGCTCCTCGTTAACGATCTTGATGACCTGCTGAGCGGGGGTCAGGCTAGCCAGCACTTCCTCGCCCACGGCTCTTTCAGAGACCTTAGCCACGAAATCCTTAACGACCTTGTAGCTGACGTCGGCTTCCAGCAGAGCCAGCTTTACCTCACGCATAGCCTCCTTAACGTCGGCCTCGGTGAGCTTTCCACGGGATTTGAGCTTTTTGAAAACGTTATTCAGTTTTTCGGAAAGTCCTTCAAAAGCCATAGCTTGTTCCTTTCGTCCGATCAGAGCAGCTCTCTGCCCTTTTCGGTCTGTTCATTTATTATACGGCGGAGCTCCTGATCGGGGATCTTTTCAGCGGTCTGTGAGATACTGTCGAAGCACTCACGGAGCATTGCCAGTTTTTCGGCAAATCTGAGCTTTTCCTCATAATTCAGGAGAATGGCCTCAGTGCGCTTGATCATAGCTCTCACGGCCTGACGGGTGATGCCCAGCGGCTGGCCTATCTCGGCAAGAGATAGATCCTCGCAGTAATAAAGCTCCATGACGTTCCTCTGGTGCTGAGTGAGAAGGTCACCGTAGCAGTCCAGGAGCATGACGAATTGCAGTTCCTTAGCCATAAAACGAGCTCCGTTCGGTAGGTGTAATCTAAAATCACTTTACACATTATACACCACATTCCGTTTTTTGTCAAGGGGAGGATCCTCATTTGTCCATATTTGTGCAAATTTATCTAAAACTCTTGATTTTTTCTTCCGCCCATGCTATAATATATGTATATTTTAATGAAAGAAGGCCACCACTATGGATATCAAGAAGATCATCGAAGACCTTATCGCTAAGATCAAGAACGACAAGGACTTCGGAAGCAAGTTCAAGAGCGACCCTGTCAAGACCGTTGAAGGCGCAGTCGGCGTTGACCTCCCTGATGACAAGATCAACGAGATCATCGAGGCTGTAAAGGCAAAGATAAACCTTGATGACGCAGCAGGCGGCATTAAGGGTCTCCTTAACAAGCTCAAGGGCTGATCCAAAAGGGACGTCTGGTTTCAGGCGTCCTTTTTTTGCGAAATTTTTTTGCAGATCTAAGATTATTTTAAGACTGGGGCGGTATCATATAGTCAGTTAAGTGATCCCTCCCAAATCCCGAAAACTATTTTATCTGATCTGTTTCCCCCTCTCAGGCCTGCGCCAAGCGCAGGTCATTATTTTTTGTGCGCAAAAATTTGACGGCAGATCTGCAATCGTACTTGCAGGGGACGCCGCCCCCCCGGCGTCCCGGGAATGTTTTTACCGCAAAAAAAGGACGGCAGATGCCGTCCTTTCGGTTTTTATCTAAGGTGCCAGATGTTGTCAGCGTACTCTGTAACAGCACGGTCTGCGGAGAAGATACCTGCTCCGGCGATGTTGTTCAGAGACATCTTAGCCCACTTCATGCGGTCGTTGTAGCACTCAGTGATGTACTGCTGAGCCTTTCTGTAGCTGTCGAAGTCAGCCAGTACCATGTAAGGATCACGCAGGCGGAGGGAATCCGCAACGTCAACGAATGTGCAGCCGTTGATGCCGTGATACATACGCTCGATAGCCTCGTTGATGCGGCTGTCGTTCTTGAAATACTGCTGAGGATCATAGCCTCTTGCCTTGAGCTCGTTGACCTCGGGAGTGGTCATGCCGAAGATAACGATGTTGTCATCGCCGGCAGCCTCCTTGATCTCGATATTAGCGCCGTCCAGAGTTCCCAGGGTGATAGCGCCGTTGAGCATGAGCTTCATATTACCTGTACCGGAAGCCTCAGTTCCTGCCAGAGAAATCTGCTCGGAGATGTCAGCAGCAGGCATCAGGTGCTCAGAGAGAGTTACGCAGTAGTTCTCAAGGAATACCACCTGGAGCTTCTGGCTGATCTTGGGATTTTTCCTGATCTCCTCAGAGATAGCCCAGATGAGCTTGATGATCTGCTTAGCCAGATAGTAGCCGGGAGCAGCCTTCGCAGCGAAGATATAGGTCTTAGGAGCGTAGGGAGCGTCGGGGTTTGCCATGAGATAAGCGTAATCAGCAAGGATATTCATAACGTTGAGGTGCTGTCTCTTGTACTCGTGGAGGCGCTTTACCTGAACGTCGAAAATGCTGTCTGTGTTGAGGATGATGCCGTCTGTTATGTTACAATAGATCATAGACAGTCAAAATAGAAAAACAACTCTCAATA
>ERZ795047.368-NODE-368-length-57211-cov-5.824778_pt1 | contig 57211 bp, 50 predicted proteins | sample MGYA00375131_ERZ795047 | MGnify/ENA primary metagenome ERZ795047 (study PRJEB30176, sample SAMN05720228) | activated sludge metagenome | isolation source: Anaerobic digester | place: Japan | collected 2015-05-20 ... | reverse complement strand
CTGTCCGGAATCCAATCAAATTCGCCTGTGTGGTTGCCGAAGGCCATGATATTCATCGCCCGCTGCAGGTTGATGTCGCGGTCGGTCTGTTCGAAAATCCGTTCCCAGGTCATATTGGTCCCCAGCATGCCGTTGTAGAAATCGGCGTAAATTTCCTGTGAGGCGGGATTGATGTAAATATCGGTATCCTTGCGGTTGCCGGAATCGGGATTGAAGACATCCACCCATGGAAGCTTGCATAAGCCCAGATTGTCGTTGCCCAGACGCACGCGCGGATAGGTGATTAACGCTTTGGCTTTGGCCTCAAAAGTGGGAAACGCGCCCAGCAAATCCACCTTGATGAGCCAGGCGGCGGCATGATGCGCCCCGATATCACTGGCGGCAGCATACGACGCCTGCATGGACAGCGAACGGTGCGTCCGGTAAAGCGAAAAAGGAAGTCCCTTGGCCTGCATGGCGAATCTCTCCAGTTCCTTCCGGGGATTGGGACGGCCGGTGCGGTCCATGTACCTGTCGCAAACCCACGTGATGAGTTCCGTCATGCCCAGTCCGGCGATGCTGGATAGAGCGGTTTTGCGGTACGCAAGATCGTGAATGAACTGCAGCGCGGCCTGTTCATCGCCCCAGGTCAGCTCAAAGCCGTCGGTGTCTTCTCTTGTCAGGTAACCGCGCTGGTAGCATTCCATCAAGAAAGCCATGATGACCGCGGTGGTGATGGTATCCATTCCGTAATTGTCGCAATGCCAGTTCGCTTCCATGATAAATTCCGGGTTCCATATTCCCAGATTGGAGCCGAAACCCGCCGCCGTCTCGTATTCGGGACCATCCACCCAGACCCGCTTGCCCCGGTGGGCGCCGGAGGTCAGCGTGATCCACCCGCCTTTGGCACACTGGAGATTGCAACCGGGAAAACAGCCGTCCCTCCCGCGGTGATCAAAAAGCGTTTCAGCGTAGTTTTTCCCGCAGATCTGCCCCGCCCGCGGGTCTGAACCATACTGATAATTTTTGACAGGCAAAGATTTGTAATCCTCCTTGTTCATAAAGGCGATGAGTCCGGCCGAACCCTTGCGGTACATTTTGAGCGATTGGGGATCGACCGTCTTGACCACCTGATGCAGTTTCGCCCCAGCTTCCTTGACCTTATTCCAGTCCGCCGCCCCGTAGGGATTTTCTCCGCGCGGATAATCCGACAACACCACAATGGCACGGATGTTTTTGTTCATCATCACCGTGCCCAGACCAGTGCGTCCGGCCTGCTTCGTCCTGAACAGCCCCCTGGTTTTGTCCACCGGCTTGACAGCGTCATAGTAATGGCTGTTGATGCAGCCGTAAACCGTATTGGCCGCTCCTAAACCTGTCGTGAGAAATACCATGTTTTTTTTCTCATAACCTTCGGAGAGAAACTTTTGCACGATGGCCTCTTCCAGGGCAAAAACCTCATCCATCGCCGGCGCGCCGGTCAGATAAATGTTCCGCTTGAAATCATCAATCACAACCATCACGGCCTTTTTGCTGATCCCGGTGATTTCCAAAGCGTCAAAACCGGCGTATTTCAAATAGGCGCCGAAATGACCGCCGAAGTTGGAAATCCCCGGAATATGGGTCAGGGGAGACAGTGAAATCGCCATGCACTTGCTGGTCCCCGGAAACTGCGGAATGCCGCCCAGCGGCCCCGGTGAGAAAATCAGCGGGTTTTCGGGATCGTCCGCTCTTGTCTGCGCACTGATTCTTTGATGAAGCATATAAAGCCCCAGACCTCGTCCACCGATAAAATAATCGCGGACCTTTTCATCGAGCGGATTGACCTCAATTTTGCCGGTTGTCAAATCAATGCTCAACAACTGATTGGCGTAACCGCGGAATAATGGATTTTTTGCGTATTCCATGTTCAAACCTCAAAAAACAATTGCCGCACGTTAGAAGAATATTCACGAAAAATCAATCATAAAAAACCTCAGGATCCATGCTGTCGAAGCAGAGAGGTTTCCCAAGGAGGAATGTCTTGTGGATGTTTCAATTCGACTGCCACCGGAAATCTTTCCGATTAATCATAGTGTTTGACCAGCGGCCATAATTCTTCGATGCTCAATTTCATTTTTTTGCAGACGAAGATGGGCTTGCCGTTGTCGTAAGGCATGGCATAAGGAATAAAAGGTATATATCCTCCGATTTCCACGACCTCGCATATCCCCTTCAACGATTCGCCGTCAACCTGTACGACGATTAAATTTTCCGGCCTTTGTTGCTTGTATCCCCAGAGATGATAGCTCAGATGTCCGCAAAGGGAATCCGGCAATCCGTATCTTTTCCCCAGAACGTCGATCGCGCCGGCAAAACCGTAATAGTGCGCGTAAATGGATGTTTTTTTCCGCTGATCCGGGGGAAGCGAATGATAGACTTCCGCAACCGCTCTGACACGTTCTTCCCATCCCAGACGGTCCGCCATGAACTCCGGCAGCTCAACCTGAGCAAAGCTGTCGAATTTTACATGTCTGTTGGCAAAGGAAAACAACTGAAAATACCTTGCCTGATTCTGAACGTTAAAGACGGGCAGGGCATGCGGCAGCGATAAAAAAAGCACCGCAATGATGATGACGGAAAAGACCCACCGGACAGTTTTCATCCAGGCTTTGTCCGACAGTTCCTCCATACCGATATAACCGCCGGCAAACAACACCGGATAAATGGCGGCGGTAACGTACGCTTTTACATGCCCCAGAAAACAAATCAATAACAAAAAAATGTAAAGGAATCCAAAAACTTTGAAATCCGACATCTTTTTATTCATGAGAAAGTTCAAAACGCCGGCCAGCCATACCAAAACAACCGCCGGTGAATAAATAAGCACCTGCATCATTACAAATTCATGCCATGAAGCATGATAGGTCCTCTGCCGAGCGTAAACAGACCAGTATTCGAGAAGCGGCCAGTGATGTTGGAACTCCCAGATGATTTGCGGCGTCAATACCAGAAGACCGCATAAAACGCCCGCCCAAAAATGACCATTGAGGAAACTTCTTCTGTGTTTCGTCAGAAGCAAACCCAAAAACAACGCCGGAAGGTAAAACAAAAGCGTTTGCTTGAACAGAATCGCAACGCCCGCCGCGATGCCCGCCGCCATCCAGAGTTTTTGATTCCCGGTCTTGAAAATTCTGATCAGCAACAAAAGAAAAACGGCACTTGCCGCCTGATCAAAACCATCGCAACCCAGAAATGAGTTGAACGCCAACCAGACCAGTCCCAGACAGACCGTCAGAGAGGTCATGAACTGCGCGAAGCGTTTCCCGCCCAGCTCCCGGGCGATCCATCCAGCCGTAACTACGGTTATCACGCCGGGAATCAAGGCAAGCATGCGAAGACTGAACAGGGAATGCCCGAAGACCGAAATCCATCCCGCATAAATCATCGGCCCCAGATGGGAAATTTCCACAAAACCGGAGGAAAGGTTTCTGGCTGAAGCTATATTGTAAAGCTCATCAATGAAATAGCCATAGCGGTTAATCGTCAGCAGATGAAGCAACACCTTGAGCAACACGACGATCAGCAGAGGAAAATTGTCATTCGCGACAATTCTTTGCCAAACACGATTATCCTTGAGTATCGGCATCTTTTCCCCAGAAGAGCTGACTGCCTCAAAACAGTCCGAAGGTTGTTAAAGTATATGATTAAAAATTATAAAATATGCAACCGAAATAATGCGCTTTGCTCGGTTTCATTCTGATAAAAAACCTCCTTGCTTAAATTTTTTAAAAAAATTATATTCTCGAAACAAAAAGCGAAAATGCCGCCGGAAATGAAGTTTATTTCCGTTTAATTCTTCAAAAACGGCGGCCGCGAAAGGTTCATTTTGTCGGATATTCTTCTCATCGCACCCCCCTGGGGGGATATTTACGGACCATTTCAATCCCTTTCCCGGCGTTTCAATTTTCAGCCACCTCTGGGGCTGTGCTATCTCGCATCCGCCCTGAAAAAAAACGGGCACAAGGTTCAAGTTCTTGACGCGGAAGCGCAAAATCTGTCGATGGACGGCATCATCAAAATCGCTTCGGGGCGACGCTGGCGGGCTATCGGCATTACAGCAACGACTCCCGTTTATCCCAAAGCGGTTGACCTGTCGATACGTTTAAAACGAGCCTTCGGGGGACCGATTCTGCTGGGCGGACCACACGCGACGATTCTAAAGGAAGAGGCGCTTCATTCGTCAAATTGCTTTGATTATGTTGTTTGCGGCGAGGCGGAAAACACTATTGTTGCCCTCGTCAATCATCTTGATGCCGGAGGGGATATTTCCAACGTTCCCGGTGTGATCTTCCGTTCCGGGGAAAGACTCATTGCAACGGGGCAGGCGCCGCGCGTCACCCATCTTGACGAAATCGTTTTTCCCGACCGCGCGGATTTGAATCCCCGGAACTACTTATGGAGCGTTCCGGGACGGGGATGGGTGCCGACCACCTCGGTCATGTTCAGCCGAGGCTGTCCTTATGAATGCACTTTTTGTGCGCAAAACGACATGTATGGAAAAACGGTGCGATACCGCTCTCCGGACAATCTTCTGCAAGAGCTGGAGGAAATCGTCGAGACGACGCCCTTCCGACACTTCGTCTTCAATGACGACACTTTCACGGCGGATCGAAAAAGGGTGATGGCGCTTGCCGAGGGAATCCTGAAAAGAAAACTTCCGCTGTCTTTCGAATGCGAAACCCGCGCCAATTTGCTCGATCGGGAAATCGTCTCCGCCCTGCGTGAAGCCGGCCTGGTCAGAATCAATATCGGAATTGAAAGCGGCGACGCGGATATTCTGGGCAGGCTCAAAACGGGCATCACGCTGGACGATGTGCGCTCCTCCCTGCGCTTATTGAAATCATTCGGCATTGAAACCCGCGGTTCCGTTATCATCGGAGCGCCCTATGAAAACCGCCAAACCGTGGTGAAAACCCTCAATTGGATAGCAAAGCTCAAAGATTTGGATCAGCCGTACATCAACATTGCCGCGCCGTATCCCGGAACCCTCATGAGAAAAATGGCGCTGCGCGGCGAGGGTGGCGCACGGCTTGTGCGTTCCGATTACGGAGCCCTGACACGCTACGGAAGCGCCGCTATGGAAGTCAACGATTTATCGGCTGACGATTTGGTGCGTCTTCAGAAACGGGGATTAAGACGCGCCTATATGCGCCCGCGGCGGCTGTGGTATAATTTCAAACGCGCAGGATTGCTCGCGGGAATCGTCAACGGAGTCGCTTTTTTGCGCGGCATCCTGAAAGCGGGTAAATCAAACGGTTAATTTCACCACAACAGGAAAAGTCAGAATAAAAAAACCGATTTATGGACGGCGTATCGATCATCATACCGGCTCTCAATGAAAGGCTGAATCTTGAACAGCTCATTCCGAGAATCGCCTCGACCTGCGATGCCGGAAATATTGAATGGGAAGCGCTTATTGTCGACAGCGACAGCACGGATGGAACCGACAGCTATCTGGAAAAGCTCTCGGGAAGACTTCCCGTGCGACGGCTCAATGAGGCGGTGCGCGGGGATCTTGCCCGGGCTTGGCGGCGGGGCATTGAAGCGTCCCGGTATTCCCGCATCATCACGATGGACGCCGACTTGTGCCATACGCCGGAATTTATTCCGCGGCTCCTGGACGCACTGGAGACGGCGGATCTGGTCATCGCCTCCAGATACCTGCACCACCGGCGACGGCAATGGATAAAATCGGCCCCTCATGAAATCGCTTCGCGTCTGGGTCAGCGATTCTGCCGATGGGCGCTGCGTCTTCCTCCAAAAGATATTTCTCATGGATACCGCGCTTTTCGAAAACAATTGTATGATCAATTCAAAAATGATATTAAAGCCGCGGGAAACACTTTTATGATCGCCTTGATTTATTATGCCGACCGCGGCGGTTTCCGCATCCGCGAAATTCCTTTCACCTACGGCAAAAGACTCTACGGCAAAGACCATCTCAAAATTTCACGAGAAGGCATAAGATTTTTGGCGTTTACCCTTTCGGTCTGGAGGAAATCATGACGGGAACCTACATCTACGATCTCAACGCCAAACGCATTCTCACTTTATACGACCGCGCCCGTGAAATCAAAAAAGGCTTGATCCCTCCCCCGCGCATGGCCATCATTTATCCCAATTATCTTTGCAATTATGACTGTCCGGGATGCGAATACGCCATCGTCAACCGTCAAAACAAATCACAAATGGATTTATCGCGTTTTTTAACCCTCTTGGACGAACTGCGGGACATCGGGGTCGACTCCGTGGAATTATGCGGCGGCGGCGAACCCACGCTATATCCGTACCTCCAAGATGTCATCCTGCATGGTCGCAGGAGAGGCCTATCCTTCGGTTTGCTGACCAACGGAAGTTGTCTGGGCGGAGAGATGGCGATGATTGTGGCACGCGAATTATCGTATGTGCGCATCAGCCTGGATGCGGCGACCAACGCCACGTATTTGAAAGTCAAACGCCCGACGGGCGCGGATTTCAACAGCGTTATCGCAAACATTCAAGACATCATGCGTCAAAGAAAACGGATAAAAAGTCAGCTGCTGATCAGCATCAAATTTCTCGTTTCACAATTAAACCGGCACGAAATCCCGGCCGCTTTTGAACTCGCGCAGACGCTGAAAGTTGATTCGCTTCAATTCAAGGCGTTAAGGCAGAGCGCATATTCCCTGACGCCTAAGCAGCAAGACCGCGCAGCGGCGCGGATCCGTCGTCTCAAAGACGCGTATCCCGGACTGAACGTGCTGGGCGGTGTCGGCAAAATCAACGCGTCCAGACGCTGCTGGCTTTCGCCCCTGCAGACGACGATCGACGCCTGTGGCGATGTTTTTCTTTGCTGCTATTATTTGCATCGTCGCCCACGGCATTGTATCGGCAACATCCACAAAAATTCCTTCCGCGAAATCTGGGGAAGCCCCAGACACCTTCGCGCCATCTCCGCCATTCGTCCGGCGGAATGCAATCTGCTGGACTGCCGATTCGTCAACTACATGAAAGTTCTCGAGCCCTTATTGGAAGACTCCCGGCATCAGATAGATTTTATATGACCGCTCCGAAAAAGGAGCATTATTCTCTCCGCAGGCCAATGCCGCCAAAATAATTTTATTGTCCTTGTTTTCTCCTTTTAACAAAAAAGGCTGTGCCGCAATAACCGATGCGACACAGCCTTCATAATCTTCGCTGGAGATCCGGTTAATTCCCGGAAAGATATTCGTGAATGGCTTTGGCTGCCTTGCGTCCAGCGCCCATGGCCAAAATAACGGTTGCCGAACCTGTAACAATATCGCCGCCCGCATAGATGCCCTGACGACTGGTTAGACCGGATTCATCCTTGGTCACGATATAGCCCTTTCTGTTGGTTTCCAATCCTTTGGTCGTCGCGGGAACAATGGGATTGGCTACCGTTCCAACGGCCACGACGACCGTATCAACATCAATGACATATTCGGACCCTTTGATGGGGATAGGGCTTCTTCGGCCGGATTCATCGGGTTCCCCCAGCTCCATTTTGATGCACTTCATGCCGGTGACCCAACCTTCTTTGTTGCCGATATATTCAACAGGCGCCGTCAACATTAAAAACTCGACGCCTTCTTCCTTGGCATGATGAACTTCCTCGATTCTCGCCGGCATTTCCACTTCCGTGCGGCGATAAATGATCATCGCCTTTTCCGCACCCAATCTTAAAGCGGTTCGGACCGAATCCATCGCAACGTTTCCGCCGCCGATGACCGCCACTTTCTTGCCCCGAACGATAGGCGTATCATATTCGGGGAAGAGATAGGCTTTCATTAAGTTGGAGCGCGTCAGATACTCGTTGGCGGAATAAATGCCGATTAAATTTTCTCCGGGAACATTCATGAAGACCGGAGCGCCGGCACCCACACCGATGAAAACCGCCTCGAAGCCTTCTTCAAAAAGCTCATCAATCGTTTTGGTACGACCAATGACAAAATTCGTTTCAATCTTTACGCCCAGCCTTCGGAGACCCTCTACTTCCGCTTCCACGATGGCTTTCGGCAAACGAAATTCCGGAATGCCGTAAACCAGCACGCCGCCTGCCTTGTGCAGGGCTTCAAAAATGGTCACATCATAGCCCAGCTTGACGAGGTCGCCGGCAGCCGTCAACCCAGCCGGTCCGGCACCGGCAATGGCCACTTTCTTGCCGTTGGGTTTTGCAACGTCCTGGACGGTGAAACTTCCGCTGTTGCGTTCATAATCGGCGGCGAACCGCTCCAGTCTGCCGATGGCCACCGGCTCGCCTTTTTTCCCCAAAATGCATGTTTTTTCACATTGATCTTCCTGGGGACAAACACGACCGCAAACGGCGGGAAGACTGTTGGTCTCTTTCAGTACTTTTGCCGCTTCCATGAAATTGCCATCGGCAATCTGTTTGATAAACTGCGGAATCTTGACGTCCACCGGACAGCCTTCGATACAAGCAGGCTTCTTGCACTGAATGCATCGTTTGGCTTCAATGATGGCGGTCTCCTCGGAATACCCAAAAGGAACTTCATTGAAATTATGAATCCTGACCTTTGGGTCCTGCTCCGGCATTTTCTGCCGCGGTACTTTTTCCTTTTTTTCTTTCGTTTCTTTAGTTTCCATCACACCCACACCTATGTTTTTCATAAGCCTCCCGCTCTGCCTCACAATACGTTTTCAGGCGGTCGGATAGCAATTTAAAATCCACTTCATGTCCGTCAAATTCAGGACCATCCACGCAGGTAAACTTGGTTTTACCTCCAACTGAAACGCGGCAGGCGCCGCACATACCCGTCGCATCCACCATGATCGAATTCAAACTCACAACGGTTTTGATTCCGTGCGGTTTGGTCACGTCACAAATCACTTTCATCATGGGCACGGGACCGATGGCGAAGACATGGTCGATTTTCTGTCCGCTGTCGATTTCCTGTTGAAGCACGGCACTGACAAAACCGTGGAAACCGTAGCTTCCGTCATCGGTGCAAACAACCAATCTGTCGGAAACCTGTTTCATTTCCTCTTCGAGAATGAGCAGATCTTTCGTCCGCGAACCAATAATGGAAATGACTTCATTCCCGGCTTTTTTCAGCGCCACGGCCAAGGGATAAACCACCCCCACACCGACACCGCCACCGACACAAATGACACGCCCAAAGTTTTCGATGTGTGTCGGATTGCCAAGCGGTCCTTGAACGTCCTGCAGGACATCACCGGCTTTCAACTGCGACAACTGCGCCGTTGTCTTCCCGACAATTTGATAAATGATGGTTACGGTTCCTTTTTGCGCATCCGAATCCACGATGGTCAGGGGAATACGCTCGCCCTTTTCGTCAATTTTCAAAATGATAAACTGGCCGGCTTTTCTCTTTTGCGCAATCACCGGCGCCTCGAATACCATTTTGACGACCTGTTCTGACAACTTCCTGTTTTCAAGAATCTTATTCAACGTTCATCTCTCCTCTATCATGAGAATAAAAATGTTTGAATTGCCATTTTACCGGCAATTTTGCTTCCTGCTTAAAAATCACGGGGCAGCTGATCCAGTTGCGCCAGAGAAAAAACAGGGCCGTCCTTGCAGACATATTGACTGCCCACATTGCAGCGGCCGCATTTGCCGATACCGCATTTCATGCGCATTTCCAAGGACGTTAAAATATTTTCCTTGGAGAAACCCAGCTCAAAAAAGACGGGCAGCGTAAACTTAATCATAATCGGCGGCCCGCAGATGACGGCAACCGCATTGTTCGGTGAAGGCGCAACCTCCTTGCAGACTGCAGGAACAAAACCTTCCCGGCCTTTCCAAGTTTCATTACCTTTATCCACGGTAATAATCGTTTTGATATCGTCTCTTTTCTCCCAGGCAGCCAATTCCTCCTTGTAAAGAAGCAACCCGGGGGTTCTCGCGCCGTAGATCACGGTGATTTCACCGAAACGTTTACGGTTGTCTTTGTACAACATGTAGTTGATCAGCGAACGTAATGTGGTAAAAGCGAAGCCGCCGCCGACCACCACCACATTCTTTTTCTCCAGAAAGTCAATCGGCCAGGAGTTTCCCAATGGCCCGCGCAAACCAATTTGCGCACCTTCATCCATATTATGCAAAGCGGCCGTCACAAGACCCGGCACAATGGCACCGGCACGCTGAACGGTAAATTCAACATAACCAGGATCTGTCGGCGAAGAGGCAATGCCAATGGGCGATTCACCTTTGCCATAAATGGATAACTCGGCAAATTGTCCCGGCATGTACTGAAACTTTTCCTCATCTTCCCGATTGAGAAAAACCAAGCGAAAAGTTTTAATGTCGTTGGTGTCCACTTCATTGGTGATCTTCGCAATCTGAACCGGCATGGGTATGTACGGATTGTTATTTGACATCTCTTTTCCTCAAAAATAATTTTTCAATTCAATCTCTTATACTTTCAACGCCTCTTCGATAATGGAATAGATATCGATATTGACCGGACAGGAACGTGTACAGCGTCCACAGCCAACACAAGAAATGACACCGTATTTTTTTACATGATAGGAATACTTATGATTAACCTTTTGTCTCAGTCTCTGGTAAACCTGTGTTCGAGGGTTGTGGCCGCTGGCTTCCAGGGTGAAATCGGTAAACATACAGGCATCCCAAACTCTTCGTCTCGTTCCTTTTCCGAAAAGTGTATCGTCACAAATATCAAAGCAATAACAGTTCGGGCAGACAAATGTGCACGCCCCGCAGCTCAGGCAGGCCGATGAAACCTTCGTCCAAAAATCGTTGTTATGAAAAATATCCTCCAGCTTCTTGGCAATGACGTCCTGATCAATGCACAGAAAGCGGGTTTTATACTCTTTGCCTTTCTGGAGAGTTTCTTCATAAAATTTTTCATCATCCTTGCCTGCATCAACAAGAACTTTGAGATCACCGAGCAGTTCCTCGCCTTTCGCCGTAATGCCTTTAAGCAGCAAATCATCACCCTTTTTTACCATAAAGACATCACTGCCTTCCGGATCAGCGGCGTAGACGCCCAGGGAATTATAGAAATCAGCACCGTCGACCGGCTGATTCAAGTCAAAAGCATAACCGAAAATGGTCGTCAGTTTTCTTCTCTGACTCCAGTAAGGATCCACGATCCCCGCCGCATTGAAATGAATATCCATGATGGCAAAACTTTTCACATCGCAGGGACGCACGCCGAACAAAATGACCGGTTTTGCATCCACTTCCACCGGTTGGGCTTCCGTCACGGGCTTGCCTATTTGATAGCGAATAAAATCTTCCTTATGGGGGAAAAACGCTCCCTTGGGACTCATGACGGTGTTATAGAAATTCAGATCAACTTTCTGCGGATCTTGAATCTCTGCGAAATGATGACCATACGTTTCTTTTATCGGGGCAAGAAGCGACCCCTTCTCCATCAATGCCGCAGCCAGTTCGGATATTTTCTCTATTGCTGTTTTCTTCAACACAAACCGCTCCTTACTCCAAAATTTTGTCTGAATCGTCAACGCGGAAATTGACCAGGACAGGCTTGTCTTCCAGGCTCATGCCGGACGCCTGGTTGAACATTTCCTCGCACTCCTTAGCGACCTTTTTATGGAAAAGATACAAAGGAATATCCACCGGGCAAGCGCGTGAACATTCACCACAGTCCACACAACGGCCGGCCAGATGTTGAAATCTCGTCAGATGATACATCATATTACCGGGGGACTGTGGGGCTTTGTCCGCCCATTTCGGCTTTAGCTGATCGATAAAGCAGGGATCACAATAGCACATCGGGCAGGCTTTACGACAGGCGTAACACCGTATGCACTTATCGAATTGGCTTTTCCAGAATGCCCAACGGGCGTCCTTATCCATTGCTTCGTATTCAGCCAACACATCATAGGGTGATACCGTTTTCTGTCCATGAATTTCCTCACCCAGTAAGATATCGTATAAAATAGGATTATACATGCCGCAGGTGGTCTTGCTGTCAATCACTTCACCCGTCTTGGAATTTTTCATTCCCATGACAGGAATTCCCAGCAGTTTTAGGTTTTCTCTTTTGACTTTTTCTTCCTGAATTAACTGAACAACGGCGCGACTGTCGGCGGCTTTTACAGCAATGGCAATTTTCGTCCCCTGGGGATAACGGACAAGATATCGGGCCATGTTGTAGGTGCAGTACTCGTTAAAAATCATATGATCGACATCCGCGACGCTTTTTGCGGCGTAAGGCATCGGATGTTTTTCATCGAAGCCCTTTCCATAAGCTAAAACGACGGAGACTTCGCCGGATTCCAATAACTTTTTTGCTTCCTTTTTCAAATTCTCTTCGATTTTTTTAAAATCAGTCATATTTTCTCCCGATTTACTCCTGGATCTTCATCTTCGTCTGGGGGCCAAGATGCTTCACCTGACTTGTAAATTCCGTAACCACTTCGGCAAATTTATTGCCTTCGGAAGCGGAAATCCATTCCACCCTGAATCTTCCCGGCTCTATCCCGGCAAATTCCAGAATCTTTTTAGTCACGGCCAACCGCCTGCGTGCATAAAGATTTCCAGTATTGTAATGACAGTCACCCGGATGACAACCACCGACCAAAACGCCATCGGCACCTAACTGGAATGCCTTGAATATAAAGGATGGATTGATGCGGCTCGAGCACATCACGCGGACAACACGGACATTCTGAGGATACTGCAATCTGGTTGTGCCGGCGAGATCCGCCCCGGTATATGTACACCAGTTGCAGGCGATACCCAATATTCTCGGTTCAAATGACATTTTCATTACCTCATCATTATTCGATGTCGTTCAAAAGCGCCCACGGGGCATGGCTTCAAGACTTCCGAGCGAAACGCTTTTTTCGCTACGCCGCAACAACGACGGGCTGAAGTACAACCAAGCAAAAGAGGGCTGTTGAACGTCATAACTAAAACTCCATTAAACCTTCCATCTCGGCCAATACCTGCTCATTGGTAAAGTGACGGGCAATAATGGCCGACGTCGGACAGACCGCCGCGCAACAGCCGCATCCTTTACACAAAGCTTCATTGATTTCCGAAACCCCTTTTTCAGCATTAAAGGACGGAGCACCATAAGGACATACGCGCACACAATTCTGACAGCCGCAGCAGGATGCCGGATTCACCACCGCCGTGGTTGCCTCAAGCTCCATTTTATCCTTCACAACGATGGTCAAAGCTTCCGCAGCCGCACCGTTGGCCTGCGCCACGGTATCGGGAATATCCTTTGGACTTTGGCAAACACCCGCAATGAATATCCCCTCGGACATGGTTGACAGCGGAGCCAATTTGGGATGCCGCTCCATGAAAAATCCCTGTTTGTCGGTGCTCAAATTAAAGAGCCGGGCGATTTCCTTGGAATCTTCGCGTGGAACAATCGCCGGGGAAAGCACAACCATATCCGCCGGCACTCTCATAAACTTGCCGGTAATCGTATCTTCCGCTTCCACGATCAGGCGCCCTGCTTCTTCTTCGCTTTCGGTGACCCGGGCCGCCTTGCCACGGATAAATTTGACATTTTCTTCCACCAACCGGTTGTAAAATTCCTCATAACCTTTGCCGGCGGCTCTCATATCAATGTAAAATTGGTAAACGTCCGCAGATGTTTTTTCTTTGAAGAGATGCGCAAATTTCAATGAGTACATGCAGCAGACTCGACTGCAATGCTGTTGATAATTTTTATCACGACTTCCAATGCAGTGCAGAATGGCAATGGACTGAGGTTCGGATCCGTCTCGGAGCGTCACCTTGCCGCCCGTTGGACCGGCTGAATTAAACAATCGTTCCACTTCCAAAGCACTATAAACACCGGGATACGTGCCATATCCGTATTGAACCAGAGGCCTTGTATCCATCAAATTATAGCCGGTTGCTATAATCACGGCTCCAACCTTGATGGTCGTCAAGGCATCCTGTTGTTCAAAATCAATGGCTTTTTGTTCACAGACTTTTTCACAGAGGCGGCACTTGCCCTTGAGAAAATAAGTACAGGCGTTTCTATCAATAACCGGTTTTTGCGGAACCGCCTGAGGGAAAGGAATATAAATCGCTTTTCTTTTAGACAGTCCCTCATCCCATTCCGACACGCTTTTGCCTGGACATTTTTCCGTGCAAGCCAAGCAGGCATTACACTTATTATGATCCACATAGCGCGCTTTTTGCTTTACAGTGATATCGAAATTGCCCACGTAACCTTTGACATCCGTCACTTCACAGTAGGTCATCAGGTTGATGTTCTTATTCTGCAAAACGGCATCCATCTTGGGCGTCAAAATACAAGCGGAACAATCCAGAGTCGGAAATGTTTTGTCAAACTGGGCCATGTGACCGCCAATGGTGGAATTCTTTTCCACCAGATAAACTTTTCTACCGGTATTGGCCAGCTCCAGCGCCGCCTGAATTCCGGCGATACCGCCGCCGACTACCATTACATCGGGATTGACATCAATAACCCGCGCGCTTAAAGGCGCCAGATTTCTCGCACGATAAACCGCGCCATTTAAGAGCGCTTTGGCCTTTGAAGTCCCCTCGTCGATATCGTGAGTCACCCAGGACACCTGTTCGCGAATATTGACAACGGTCAGCAAATATTGATTTAGGCCAGCGTTCTCAATAACTTTACGGAAAGTTTTCTCATGCATCAGAGGCGAACATGCCGTAACAATGACACGATCCAGTTTATATTGTTTGATATCGTTGGCGATCATCTCTTGCCCCGGCGTGGAACACATGAACTTGTAGTCTCTGGCGATAACCACATCCGGAAGCGTTGCCGCGAATTCCGCCAGCTCGCTCACCCGAATCGTCTTGGCTATATTCAAACCGCAGTGGCAAACGAAAACACCAATTCTGCTCATAAATTCTCCCTACTTTTTTCCTTCAGAATCATCTTTTTCTTCATTTAATCTCAACCGCCTCATGTACTGCAAGCTTCCGCGACCGGCTCGTCGATACTAATTTCCAAGCCCTCCAGAACAAGTTCCGTAACATCCTTAACTGTAATTTGATCATCAACATTGAGTGTCCGGATACTGTCTTCAAACATGGTAATGCAATACGGACACGATGTTGCTAAAATTGATGCGCCCGTTGATAAGGCTTCCTCTATTCTCAAATCGCTCAGTCGTTCTCCTTTGAGCTTCTCCATCCATAAACCGCCGCCGCCGCCGCCACAGCACATGCTCTGTTCTCGGCTGCGTTTCATCTCAACAAATTCAACTCCCGTCAGGGATTTTAAAATGTCGCGCGGGGGATCGTAAACACCGCTGTGCCGTCCAAGGTAACAGGGATCATGATAAGTAACTTTGACGCCGCCGAAATCTTTTTTCGGAATCAACTTGCCTTCTTTTATCAATTTGTCGATCAATTGACTGAGATGAAGAACGTCATAATCTTGTCCGTAATCTTTCTTGAAAGATGCCAAGCAGTGCGGTGATACGGTAATGATTTTACCAACATTGGTAGAATTGAAAAAATTCAGATTCGTATTTTTCAGCCTCTCAAACAAATCCAGGTCGCCAACCTTTTTTAAACTTTCGCCGCAGCAATTGACCTCCGTGGACGGCAATCCCCAACTGATGCCTCCCTGATTCAACACTTCAGCGGCGGCCTTGGCCAGCTTAACGTTTCGGGGATCATAACAAACCGTGCAGCAACTGAAAAATAAATACTCCGTATCTTTTGCGTAGAGAGGGTACTTTTCTTTGGCCCAATCGTTTCGTTTGGTCTGATCGCCGGACCATGGATTTCCTCTGGCCGACATTGAACCGACAAAAGCGCGCAGACTCTGCGGCAGCATGCCGCCGCCGCTGTAGACATTGCGAATCGCTGTAACCACATCAATAAGTTCAACGCCACGGGGACATCTGTCCACGCAGAATTTGCATGTGGAACAACCCCACATAAAATCTTCAATGCCATCCAGGCCCAATTGACCGTAGCGAACAAGTTTACGAATATTGAAATGGGTGATGGGCGTCCACGGACAGGTACCGCTGCAAGTTCCACACTGATAACACTTCTTCAGCGCCTCTCCGCCGGCATCCATTATCGCTTGGGACATTTCAAGATAAGGTGTAACTGCTTGTGACATTCAACATCTCCTGTTATGATAAGCTAATTTTAAAACAACCGACAACGCAACTTATGCAAAAAATCATAGCGGGAATCTTTCCTGAAAAGCCGGCACTGAAATATCTTTTTCAAATAACCACGCTTTTTATCCTGCATTAATTTCTTGCCGCCTCCAGCACAATTCTTTAAATGATCAGTTGCCACCTCTTGCCAAGTTTAACAGGCGCATATCGGCTAACATAACTTGTTGAACATGTCAAGAGTTCAAGACTGATTATTTCAATTTCAACATTCAAGTGTTTGATATATTAGCATAAAAAAAATGACTGGCGTCCAGTGACCGACATTCATAAAACCAGGCTGTTTTTTTGTGGAAGGTGTTTTTTTGATCTTTAATGAGCGATGGCCCGGATGCCGGACACCGTTTCAGAAACTGCAGTGATTGATGATTTTAATCGTGAAGGTCTTGCGATAGAGGGAGGCTGTTATCAAACGATTCGCCGGATAATGCGGCCGAGAAAAATTTCTTTTGAAAGTTTCGAAAACTACTTTCTAACGGACAAAATGAAAATTTATTTTTTGAAGGGTCCTGTCCAGGGTCTCGTGTTATCCAGAAGATAATCATCCGTATGCTCCACCAGGCATTGGGAACAGAGATGAACCATCTTTTCACTTTGAACGTGACGGACAATCAATAATTTGGAGACACTTTGCCGGCAACAGAAACATCTGCCGGCAGCATCATCCCCGTGGAAACGGTAACTGTCCTGATCATAATATTTCATAAGCTTTATGCCCTGCCATCGGAAGGGATGGTTATCTCAAAAGGAAAAAGCTTTCAATAAAAATCACACAAGATCGGTTTTGAGGGAAGACGAATTGATTTCGATGGGAAAAGCAATGACGAAGGTTGTTCCCTCGCCTTCTTTAGATGAAACGTCAATGCTCCCTTTATGGAATTCCACGATTTTCTTGCAAAACGTCAATCCCAAACCCGACCCGTGATATTTTTCATTCTTTCCCGCGCATCTGTAAAACGGCTCAAAAATCAATGAAAGTTTATCGGCGGCAATGCCTATTCCCGAATCGGCGATGCGGATACGGACGTAACAATCATCGTGGGAACATGTGAGGGTAATTTTTCCCCCCTCGGGTGTAAATTTCACCGCATTGCCGATGAAATTCGTAATGGTTCTGACCAGGCTTTCCGTGTCTCCCTTGATTTTAGGCAAGGCGGATGGAATATCCGTTTCCAGACGAATTCCCTTCTTCTGACAAAGAGGAGCCATTTCTTCCAGGCTCCGGGAAATCACGGACGACAAATCAATGCTGACGTTCGGCAGAACAAAGGCTCCGCTTTCTATTTTACTGATGTCAAGCCAGTGTTCGACCATTTCCTCGAGCCCCTGGATCCGCTTGCTGCAGCGCTCGATGATGTCCCGAACGCTCTGATCGAATTTCTCGGCGGCCACGGCATTAAGCGCCTCAATGTATTGCCGGATGACCACCAGCGGAGAACGCATTTCATGGCTGACAAAGGTGATGAAATTCTTCTGGAGAAGCTCTTTTTCTTCTTTGAGCCTTCTCGCCTCAATCCTGAGATGGCGGTGCTCCAACCCGCGCTTTACGATCGCCCTCAGCTGATCTGGGCTGAACGGCTTGGGAAGGTAATCATACGCACCCTTTTGCAGGGCCTCGACGGCGGAAACAATCGTCGCGAAGCCCGTAATCATGACGAGAACCATATCCGGGATATCACGAGAAAGGACTTCAATGACCTCCATCCCCGACATGCGGGGCATTTTGAGATCAACAAAAACCATATCCGGCAGATGTTCCCTCGCCAGCCTCACGCCCTCCATGCCCTCGGCGGCGGCCAGCACCCGATAACCGGCCTTTTCCAGCACCTGCCTGCATCCGTCGCGGAGCGCTTCCTCGTCGTCAATGACAAGGATCAAAGGAGAGGTCGAATCGCAAGTCATCACTGCTGGCCGCCCAACTCTTCCGCGACATATTTCAGAAGATCATCCGCCTTGATCGGCTTGTGGAGCACCCGATTGACCTTGGGGAAATCCGGCGGCGGCTCGAAGGAATTATACGGCCCCTGCAAATCCACCGCGCTCAGCATGAAAAGCGGCGTTTCTTTTCCCTTCTCCATGGCACGTATTTTGTTCAAGACGGAAAATCCCTCGCCCCACGTCTCCATCATCATGTCAATAATCGCCAAATCCGGATTGACGGACTTCCACATTTCGACTCCCGCCTTTCCGTTCTCCGCCATGAATACTTCATAGCCCCCCTTTTCCAGTATCAGCTTCGTGGCCAATAAAAAATCCTGATCATCGTCGATAAGAAGTATTTTCTTTTTCTTCATAGCACACACCTCCGATATCCTTTTTAGAATAAGGGAAGCAAGGATAATGCCAGAATTATCCTGTTGATTTAATTGAGTTTATTTTATAGCGAGGGGTCCTGTGGCAGGCAAAGGGTAAAAATACCCCTTTTTGTATCAACGCTCCTGGGTAATGTTGTAATTGCGTATTTTCAATCGAAGGGTTTTTCTGTCGATACCCAGAAATTTTGCCGTTTTATTGATTTGAAAATCAAAATGTTTCAATGCCCGTTTGATGTGTTCCTTCTCGACCTCCTGCAACGTGGCCGCCTGCATGGAGAACGATGCGGCCGGGACCTTCATTCCCTCGCTCTGTCCATAATAGAAAAGATCCGACAGGTTGACGGTTTCATTGTCGCAAAGAACACACAACCGCTCAATCGTATTTTTCAGCTCCCGGACATTTCCGGGCCATTTGTAGGCCAAAAGGGATTTCCTGGCCTCTTCCGAAAAGTTCCGAACCTTGCTCTTGTATTTCCTGCGATAGAAATCAAGATAATACTCCGCAATGGGAAGGATATCCGCCTTGTGATCCTTCAAGGGTTTAATCTCCAGAGGAACAACCGACAGGCGATAGAAAAGGTCTTCCCGGAACCGTCCCGTCGCTATTTCGGACTGAAGATCCTTATTGGTTGCCGCAATGAGTCTTACATCAACTTTCTCCGGAACAGACTTGCCGACCCTCGGAACCTCCCTTTCCTGAATCACCCGGAGTAGTTTCGCCTGGATATTCAAATTAATATTGGAAATTTCATCCAGGAACAACGTTCCCGTGTCCGCCATCTGGAAGCGGCCGTCCCGGCTTTCCATCGCTCCGCTGAAAGCCCCCTTCACGTGACCGAAAAGCTCACTTTCCATGAGGTTTTCCGCCAGCGAAGAACAATCAACCGGAACAAACGGCCGATGCGCCCTCGGACTCAAGCGGTGAATCGTCCTGGCGACAAGCTCCTTGCCCGTGCCGCTGGGTCCCGTAATCAGAACGGTACTGTCGGACATCGCAATCCGAACAATGGCCGCCTTGAGCTCCTTCATGTAATCACTGTTTCCGACAAGAACGGAAAGGTCGTGGACCTTATCCAGATTATTCTCCTCGAGCGCGCTGTTGACTGCCTCGAGCAGTTCATGCGCAGAGTACGGTTTGGTCAGGAAATCAAAGGCGCCGTGACGCATGGCTTCCACGGCCAGGGAAATGGTTCCATATCCGGTGATCATGATGATTTTTGACGGAATGTTTTCCTGCTTCAGTCTTTTCAAGATATCCATGCCGTTTACTTTCGGCATTTTCACGTCCAGCAAAATCAAATCATAAGCGTTTTTCAAGGCCAGCTGAAAGCCCTCCTCGGCGTCGGCACAGCAGTCCACCTCAAATCCCTTGCGGTTCAGCGCCTGTTTGCAGCCGTCCCGAATGACTTCCTCGTCATCAATGATAAAAATTTTCCTGCTTTTTTTTACCATTTTCTCCACGCTAGTTGGCCTCCGCAACCATCTGTTTTCATGAAGATTCTCTATTTTCGGAAACGCAGGATCGTGTAGTTACGTCATTTTGTTGTTTTGTGCAAGCAAAAGGTGATCCCTCGGGTCACTTTCTTAAATGGCAATTCCCGGGGTAATTTGTATCCGACAAGGGGCAGAATTCACCCTTTTTGACTCCCCTCCTGAGAATTACAGCGCAAAATCAACGGGAAAATTATGGCACCACTATTGCAAGAAACAAGAAATCAAAAAAATGACGGTGCCACAAAATATTTAAGGAACGGACGTCTTCAACAAAGAAAAAAACAGGAGTGAACAAGATGTGGAAAACAGCAAATAAGATAGAATCCCATGTCGAGCCGGCCATCGTGCAATATCTGCCGCCCTGCCAGAAGAAATGCCCGATCAACGAAGACATTCAACGCACCAATGTTCTGATTTCCCTGCTTCCGGAAAATCCAGAAGAGGCCAGGGAAGGCTTGATTCAGATCGGGGACTATCTTTTTGACAACAATCCCCTTTTCTCGATTTGCGGTTACGTATGCGGCATATGCGAACTGGAATGCAATTACAAAACAAAGGGCGGAGCCATCAGACGGCGGCTTCTAAAAAGGTTTATTTCCGACTATTACCTCAATTTCCTCGACAACAAACAGCCCTTCGACATTCCCAAAGACAGGGAAAAAGTGGCCGTCATCGGCGGAGGGCCTGGGGGGTTGATGTGCGCCTTCCATCTGAGCAAGAAAGGCTACAAAGTTACTCTCTTCGAAGCCACAAACAGATTGGGAGGGGCTCTTTGGCTCATCCCGCACTACCGATTACCCAAACTGGTCCTTCAGAGAGTCATCGAAAATATCACAAGAATCGCAGGCATTAAAATTCAGTACAACACCAAAATCGGAGAAGGAAAGTGGACCATTGAAAAGCTCCGGAAGGCCGGATACAAAGCCGTGTTTCTGGCCAAGGGAACGCCGGCTCCCCGAATGCTCTTGTTCGGCCTTCAAATCGTGGAGAACCAAGACCTGGAAGGCATTTTTTACGGGCAAACTTTCCTCTATGAAATCAGCCGCGGCATTTTAGTTAGGGATTATCTCGGTGGGAAAAAGGTCATTGTCATCGGCGGCGGTAATGTGGCCTTTGACGTTGCTCGTTCCGCAAGACGATTGGGCGGCGACGTCACGGTGGTCGCTCTGGAATGTGAAGATAAAAAATCAAGGGACGGCATACCGGCGGATCATGAAGAAATTCAAGGAGCATGGGAAGAAGGCATCAAAATCGTTTATTCCCGCGGTGTCAGCAAAATTTTGGGAGAAAACGGTCAATTTAAAGGGGTCGTCTCTCCCCGGTGCACCCGCGTCTTCAATGAACAGGGAAGGTTCTACCCGGAATTTGACCTTGACGACGCCATCACGCTTTATGGCGACATTCTCATCATCACCATCGGCCAGATTCCTGATATGGATTTCCTGAGAAAAGAAGGACTGCTCAATGAACGCCAGCAGCTCGTCGTGGATCCCCTGACCCTTCAGAGCTCTAACAAAGACTGGCTGTTCATCGGCGGGGATGTCCGAAAAATTGGCTACATGGTTGACGCTATGCGCGAAGGCCAGGAGGCCGCTGAATCTATCGACCGGTACCTTCGCGGACTGGATTTAAAAGCAGGAAGAAAAAGGGAATACATCGCCACCGACCTCCCCCAGCTGAAAGACGCATACTACAAGGCTGATCCGGACGTCACCTGGCTTCCCCCCGAAAAAAGACTGCACTTCCAGATGTTCGAAAAAGGATTTACGCTCCGGGAAGCCATCGAGGAAGCCAAACGCTGTCTCTGCTGTGGTCCGTGCACATCCTGCAGGGCTTGCGTTTCCATCGGTCTTCAGGAGGATCTGCCGAAAGTCACCGTCCACGAAAGCATCTGCAGCGGCTGCGGAATCTGCGTGTCCGCCTGCCATTACGGCGCCGCCCAGCTGAAGTCCATCGACAAGCACCTGATTTCTTCAACGGACGTTTTCAAATGCAAGGCCTGCGGGATGTGCCTGTCCGCCTGCCCCGCCGGCGCCCGGGAACTGACGGGCCAGAATCTGAAAAAACGCATCCTGGAAATCTGTGCGTCGGTATAGGATAGTTTGGAGGAAGGAGGATTGAAAAATGAAAAATGATTCGCCTAAGTTGATCTGCTTTTCCTGCAAGTTCGGGTGGGGCTACCTCGACACGAACATTTACAAAAATCAGTTCAAGGACGTCATTCCCGTCACCTGCAGCGGTACCATCGATGCAACGCATATTATGGACGCCTTTAAAAACGGAGCGGACGGTGTTCTGGTTCTGGGATGCGCCGACAAGGCATGTCACTTCCAGACGGGCAACGATCAGACCCGGAAGCGGATTTTGATGCTGCGAAATGTGCTCCAAGCGTTCGGCATTGATCCGCTTCGGCTCCAATTTGTGTTCAATGGGGATCCGGAGGGGAAACAAATCCCCGCCGTCATCGAAAAAACAAAACAAGAACTGAAAAATCTTGGTCCGTTAAGACCCGCGTCATAACGTCTCATCAAAAGGGAGGATATCATGGCAGAAAAACCCAAGGTGGCAATTTACTGGCTGACGGCCTGCGGCGGCTGCGATGAAGCCATCGTTGACTTAAATGAAGCGATTCTGACGGTGGCCGACGCCGTGGACATTGTTCTTTGGCCGGTAGCAATGGATTTCAAATATGCAAGCATCCGAAAAATGAAAAAAGGCGACATCGCGCTGACCATCCTGCATGGCGCCGTCCGGAACTCGGAACAGGAAGAAATGGCAAAACTGCTGCGGGAAAAATCCCAGCTGGTGCTCGCCTTCGGCGCCTGCGCCTGCTTTGGAGGAACGCCGGGGCTGGCGAATTTCCGTTCCAAAGAAGACATTTTCAACTGGGTCTATCAGGACGCGCCGACGGTCGTGAATCCGAAGCGGCATCGGCCGCAGCCGGAAGTTTCGATGAACGGCGACAAGCTGACCTTACCGGAATTTTTCGAACGCGTCCACCCGCTGAATCACGTCATCGATATTGATTATTATCTTCCGGGATGCCCCCCGCCGCCTCAACTTATCGCCAATGCCGTCTTTGCCGTGCTGGAAGGGAAATTGCCGCCCCGGGGCGCCACGCTCGCGCCCGCCAAGCCCCTGTGCGATGCTTGTCCGAGAAATGCCTCCAAGCCGGAAAAAATAGAAATCAAGGAATTCAAGCGGATTCATCAGGTGGAGGCCAAGGAGGATCTCTGCTTTCTGGCCCAGGGCGTCATTTGCCTCGGTCCCGCAACGCGTTCGGGCTGCGGCGAAACCTGCATCCGAACCAACGTTCCCTGCCGCGGATGCTTCGGACCCGTGGAAGGTGTGGATGATGTGGGTGCAAAATTCATTTCGGCGCTGGCGCCCCTCATCGACTCGGAAAATGAAGAAGAAGCCAAAAAAATTATCGACGGGATTGCTGATCTGGCGGGATACTGCTACCGCTTCAGCCTTCCCTCTGTCACATGGATACCCCACTGCAAGGAGAAGTAAGATATGTCCAGAAAAATCACAATTGATCCCATCACCCGACTGGAAGGCCACGGCAAGATAGAAATCTTCCTCGACGAAAAGGGCAAGGTGAAGGATGCTTACTGGCAAGTCGTCGAACTCCGCGGATTCGAGCGCTTCTGCCTCGGCCGGCCCGCCGAAGAGATGCCGAGAATCGTTCCCAACATCTGCGGCGTCTGCCCTTCCGCCCATCACATGGCCGCCGTCAAGGCGCTCGATGACCTCTACAGCGTGGAGCCCACCCCCGCCGCCCGTTTAATCCGAGAGCTCGAATACAACGCTTTTTACCTGGAAGACCACTACATTCATTTCTTCTTCCTGGCCGCTCCGGACTTCGTGGTCGGCCCGGACGCCGATCCCAAGGAGCGCAACATTCTGGGCGTGATCGGCAAGGTCGGCAAGGAAATCGGTCTGAAGGTCATCGAGGTCAGGAAGAGAAACCGGGATATCATCCGGCACATTTTCTCCAAAGCCCCCCATCCCGAGGGTGGTCTCCCCGGGGGCGTGCCGCGAGGATTTACGGAACAGGACCGCAAGTGGGTGAAGGAGACCGCCCTGTTTTCCCTCGACTTCGCCAAATTCGCCGTTCAGCTTTTCAAAGATGCCGTGCTGGCCAACAAGTCGTACGTCGACCTGATTCTGAACGAAGCCTATCAGCTGAAAACCTATTACATGGCGCTGGTGGACAACCAGGACAAGGCGGCGTTCTACGACGGTACGGTGAAGGTCATCAATCCCGAAGGAAAGGAATACGTCCGTTTTCATCCCCGCGATTATGACCAGTATATCGGCGAGTGGGTGGAGCCGTGGACGTATATCAGACTGACCCATCTCAAGCCACTGGGATGGCAGGGACTGAAGGAAGGAGACGGTACCTCGCTTTATCGAGTCGCTCCGCTTGCCCGGCTCAATGTCGCCGAAGGCATGCAGACGCCCCTGGCCCAGAAAGAAGCCGAAATCATGTTCGACACCCTCGGCGGAAAACCCGCGCACCACACGCTCGCAACGCACTGGGCACGTCTCATTTGCGCTTTGCAGGCGGCGGAAAACAACGTCGCCATCGCCGAAGATCCGCGGTTGACGAGCAAGGATATCCGCAACATGAACCTCCAGCTCAGGAAAAAGGGCGTGGGCTGCGTGGAAGCCCCGCGTGGCACTTTATTCCATCACTACGAAACAGACGATGACGGCCTCCTGACCAAAGTGAATCTCATCGTGGCCACGCAGAACAATGCGGCCCCCATCTGCCTCTCGATCAAGAAGGCGGCTCAGGAATTCGTTCAGGGACCCGACGTGAAAGAAGGGTTCCTCAACCGGGTGGAAATGGCTTTCCGGGCCTATGACCCCTGTCTCTCCTGCGCCACGCATTCCCTGCCGGGAGCGATGCCCCTGGAAATTAAAATCAGGGATTGTCAGGGCGCGGTCATCCGGGAAATCATCCGTTGAGCAAAAAGCACGTCATGAAAACACTGATTCTGGGCATGGGCAATCCCATCCTGTCCGACGATGGGGTGGGATTGCTGGCCGCGGAAAAACTCAGACGCCGGATTGCCGGGGCGGATATCGCTTCCAGCACCATGATCGGGCTGTCCCTTTTCGATCTGATTATCGGTTACGATGTGCTGTTCATCATCGACGCCTTGATTTCCCCGGACGGCAACGTGGGCGGTCTCAAGAAAGTCGGCCAACAAAACCGCTACGGCACGCTTCATCTTTTTTCCTCGCACGGGCTAGACCTCTTCGATTTGATGAAGCTCGGCCGCCGTTGCGGATACGCCATGCCCCTGCTGGCTGAAATCTACGGCATCGAAATAGGAAAACACGCGGACTTCGGCGAAAAACTTTCGCCGGCGCTCGAGGAAAAGCTTCCCGCCCTCGTTGAAAAAATTTCGGAAGACATCAACGCTTTTCTCAGCCGGTTTTCAAAAGACGCACAATCAGGACGGGATTTTTACTCTCAAGGCCTCTAAGCGTCCGCAGAGCCGCCATGCTGCGGAAAGGTCAGGATAAACGTTGTTCCCTTTCCGGGCGTGCTTTCCACCTGGATGGTCCCCTGATGCCTCTGAACGATTCCGTAAACAATGGCAAGGCCGAGCCCTGTTCCCCGGCCGGGTTCCTTCGTCGTAAAGAAGGGCTCGAAGATATGGGGAAGACTTTCCTGGTCGATGCCCTTGCCTGTGTCGCTGACCGTGATGCGAACCCGCCCGTCGTTTCCCAGTTCCGTTTTGATTTCCAGCTTTCCATTTCCCTGCATGGCATCGGCGGCATTGAGAAACAGATTCAAAAAGACTTCCTCCACCCTGGATACATCGCCCCTGATCTCGGGAAGGTTTTCGGCCAGAAGGATTTCGATGGTGATGCCGTGGAAGATGGCTTGATCCCGCACCAGCTTGAGGACGGTCGTGATGACCTGATTCACCTGAATCGGAATCATCTCGCCGGTCGGCGTCCGGGCGAAATCCAGCAGGCTCTGGACGATTTCCTTGCAGCGGTTGGTCTGATAGATGATTTTCTGGACATTTTCCCTCAAAGGACTCTCCGGCGGAAGATCCTCTAGGATAAGACTGCTGTATAAAAGAATCCCGCCGAGAGGATTATTGATTTCGTGAGCGACCCCCGAGGCCATCTGTCCCAGAGCGCTCAGCCTCTCGCTGACGGCAAGTTGACGATGCATGATCTGCAGTTCATCATTATGGGCTTTCAGGGATTGGGCCATCTTGTTGAATGCCTCATCCAGCATATTGAACCCCGATATTTTGTCCGGAGACAACTGGTAATCAAGGTCCCCCGCCGCGATCGCCTCGGTCGCCTTTTTCAGAACCCGAATCCTCCTGATAATGGTGTTCCCGAAATAAAGGGAAAGAATAAAGGCAATGATCATGCCCAGGGTGGTTACGGCCAGGTTCAACCATATCATCTGCTTCTGGATATCGCGGTACTTCACTTCCAGAATGCCTGTGTAGAGAATGCCGACGATCTTCCCCTCCGCGTTATAAATGGGCGTGTACGTCGTGATATACCAGTCCTTCACGACGAAAGCCCTGCCCACCCAGTCTTTTCCCTTCCGAATCACCCAGTCGTAAACTTCTTTCGACAAAACAGTGCCGATGGCTCTGCGGTTGTCTTCAGTCATGACATTCGTGGAAATGCGCACCCCTCCCTGAAAGATCGTGGCGACGCCCACTTCCTGCCCCTTGTATTTTTCGTCGTGATAAACGGTTTCCTTGATCTTGTCCACGATTTCATTGTCCTTGTTAATCAGAACGCCTCCGACCAGCGCGCCCAGAAAACGGCCGGATTGCTTGTCCAGAATCGGATAGGCGGCCTTCATCACCAGGCCGTCCGTAAGTTTCGTCAAACCGATTTCAGCGGCCATAGGCGTCTTGATGATGTCCATCTCCGCCCGGTCCGCGAGGGAAGGATTTTCCGTCACCAATTGCAGATAGGACATGATTTCCGTTGACACCACGGGTCTTTTCGTCTCCATGCATTTACGCACCAAGGCATCGCCGCGCAGGGAATCGCCCGTTTCCCAGGGATTGGCCGCCCGATACAGGACCTTTCCATTTTCATCCACAAGGGTCAGCATGTCGAGCTGGGTGTTTCCGCCGGCGGAAGATGCGTCCACGCCTTTCCGCATGAGCCCCCGCATATGCTGCTCCAGGCCGGAGAGGTCCTTCTTTTTCATGACGGAACAAAGATCCGTTCCCTCCGCGGTGAACTGAATCACGGAGAGAATTTTATCCAGTTTGTTATGGTAGATCAGCTTCGCGGTGTTAATGTCCTGACGCACGCGGTTCTGGACCTCGGCGATGGTGCTGCGGTTGATCGTCCAGATGCTGACCAGCGTGGCAAAAACGCCCGTCAGACACGTGGCCATCAGAAATCCGAAAGCAAGACGGCTTTGCAAATCCAGATTCAAAAACCGCCTCGTTCCCTGATGATTCGTCTTCATTGAACCGGCCCCGGTTGGGTTTTGGATTGACCTAACACAGAATGTCGCCGTTCATCAATCTTTTCCGAAAGGTCCCGAAAGAGAGGCGTTTTCATCCGATGAGTTTCTGCACTCGGTGCAGGAGATCCGAAGACGAAACCGGCTTGGAGACATAATCGTCCGCCTCCAGGTACTCTCCGTCCGTTGCCGGCGAAAATTTGAATCCCGTTTTATCGGTGACGGCGGTCACCATCAGCACCGGGATGGTTTTATGTCTCTCGTCATGCTTGAGCGCGTAACAGAAGTCGAAACCATCGGTATGCCGATCCATCATCACGTCCAGAATGATCAAATCCGGCGTTTTTCGCTCGACGGCTTCGCGGCCGTCCCGGACATTGAGAACCTGTTCGACGTCATATCCTTGATGGCTCAAAACGATTTTCAGGGCATCGCCGAAATCCTTATCATCATCGACAATCAACACTCTCTTTTTTTCAGTCATCCTCTTCCCCTCCGGTTTTTAAATAGCTCCATCAGCCGGCGCCGGAGATGGCCCGGGCGACCTCCAGGGTCCCGATATGAACTGGACAGAAATCGGAACAACGGCCACAGCCGACGCAGCCGCACAGGCCGTCCTGAATATCCACCTTGCTGTAGTCCCGCAGTTTATGCTCGTGACGCCGTCGAAGTCTCTGCGCCTGAGTCTGCCGGGGATTGTGCCCCGAAGCCTCGCGGGTAAACCCCCCGTAGAGGCAGGCATCCCACGCCCTGACGCGCACGCCCCTCTCGGGAGAAAACGCCTGATCATAGACATTGAAACAGGTGCAGGTCGGGCAAACAAATGAGCAGCCACCGCAGGCGATGCATCGGGCTCCCAAATCCTCCCAGACGCCGGAAAAATCATTCTGTTCCCCCATCTTATGCATCGCCTCAACCACCGATTCGGCTTCCGGAATGCTTTTTACGGCATGGCGCTCGAATTCACTGATTCGCTGTCTTGCCGAGGTCTCATCCATGTCGGCAAGCGAAAGTCCGGAGAGCAAATCCCTGCCGCGGGAACTGCCCGCTTCGACGAGAAAGGTTTCCCCCTGGTCGTAAAACTGCAGATCGAACCCCTTCCTGGCGACAGGACCGCTGAGCGTCGTCGTGCAGAAACAGGTATCGTTCTGCGCCTGGGGACACGCCACCACTATGGTAATCGCCGGATTCAGCCGGGACTGGTAATAAATGTCCTGATGATCCCGCGTCATGAAACTCGAAGCCTGAAGAAGTCCCATCATGTCGCACGGACGCAATCCGAAGATGATCCGGTCCTTGCGGGACAACACGTCCCGATAGTCGCCCCTTTCGAACTGAAAAATAATCTCCGTCGGCGGAAGGAAAAGCCCCTTCGGCGACAGCGGCAATTTTTTGTAATCGAGGGTAAACGCCTGCGGCGTGAAGCATCCCAACAGGCACTCCCCGGCCTCCGTCCAAACCGGCGCAAACACCTCATATTTCTCCGCCCACCCGCTCAAAATTCTTTCCAGATCTTTCTTGGCGACCGTTTTCATACGCATCTCCTTATTTTAACCGCACAGGCCTTGTATTCCGGAATTTTGGCCACGGGATCAAAGACCGGGTTCGTCAGCAGGTTGATGGACGCTTCCCGATAATGAAACGTCGAGAAGACGACCCTCGGGGGAACTCTTTCCGTGACCTCCACCTTCATTTTCACACTGCCCCGCCGGGAGGACACTTCCACGACATCGCGGTTTCTGACGCCCAGCGTCCTGGCGTCCTCCGGGTGCATCTCCAGAAGCGCTTCCGGCGCCTCCCGCTCCAGAATACTCACGCGGCGGGATAAGGTGCCCGTGTGATATTGATAATAAACCCGTCCCGTCGTCAGCATGAAATTATATTCCTCATCGGGCATCTCTTCGGGCGGCTTGAATTCGCAGGGCATAAAGGTTCCCAGCCCCTTGCTAAATTTATCCTTGTGCAGAAAAGGCGTGCCCGGATGGTCGGCGGCGGGACACGGCCACTGCAGACCGAATCCCCCGCTCAGGCGTTCGTACGCGATGCCCGCATACGACGGCGTCAGCGCGTTGATTTCCTTCAGAATGTCGGCGGGCGACCGGTAATCCATCGCATAGCCCGCCAGCCGACTGATTTCGCAGATAATCTGCCAGTCGGGACGCGCCTGCCCCGGAGGCGATACCGCCTGCTTCGCCAGCTGAACCCGTCTTTCCGTGTTGGTGTAGGTGCCCGTTTTTTCCGCAAAGGATGCGGCGGGCAAGACGACATCAGCCTTCCGCGCGGTTTCCGACAGGAAAATGTCCTGAACAACCAGGAAATCCAGGCTGGAAAGCGCCTGCTCGATGTGCGAGGTATCCGGATCGCTCATCAGCGGATTCTCCCCCATGATATAGAGCGCTTTGAGTTCGCCCTTTTGGGCGGCCGTCATCATATCCGTAATCGTCAATCCCGCCTTGTCATCCAGCCCTTCCACCCGCCAGGCTTCTTCGAACTTCTTTCTGGCGGCGGCATCGGCGACAGGCTGATAGCCGCTGAAGACATTGGGAAGACCGCCCATGTCGCAGGCGCCCTGAACGTTATTTTGACCGCGCAGGGGATTGACGCCCACGGAAGCGCGCCCAAGATGGCCGGTAAGCATGGCCAGATTGGCGCAGGATTTCACATTATCCACCCCCGTGGTATGCTGGGTGATGCCCATGGCATAGACGATCATCGCTTTATCCGCCTTGGCGTACATCCGCGCGGCCTTCCTCAGATCAACCGTCGAAATGCCCGTTATTTTTTCCACCACCCGGGGAGGATACTGGCTGACCGTTTCTTTGAGCCGGTCAAAGTTTTCCGTTCTGGCGGCGACAAATTCCCGATCGTAGAGCTCTTCCTCGAGAATGACATGCATCATTCCGTTGAGCACCGCCACATCGGTTCCAATCCGCTGCCTGAGGTGCAAATCGGCGAATTTGGCCAGCACAATATCCCGGGGATCCACGACAATCAGCTGCGCCCCCCTTTGCTTGGCGTTGATGATTCTCGTTCCGATCAGCGGATGCTGTTCCGTTGTATTGGACCCGGTGACCAAAAATAAATCCGCCCCGTCAAAATCATTGATCGAGTTCGTCATGGCTCCGGAGCCGAATGTCGCGGCCAGACCGACCACGGTGGAACTGTGTCAAAGCCGGGCGCAATGATCCACGTTGTTCGTTTTAAAAACCGCGCGCGCCAGCTTCATCAGAAGATAGTTTTCTTCGTTGGTCACCTTCGCCGAACACAGGAACCCCAGCGCGCGGGGTCCGTGCTTCGTCCTGACATCCAGAAGCCCCTGCGCGGTGGCCTTCAAGGCCTCTGCCCAGGTGGTTTCGACGAGCTCGCCGTGCTTTCTCACCAGCGGGGCTGTCAATCTCTCGGGGGAATGGATGAACTCATGAGCATTCCAGCCCTTGACGCAGAGCATGCCCCGATTCACGGGATTGTCGTGACTGGGTTCAACCCCGATGACCCGGTCTCCTTCGGAGACAAGATAGAAACTGCACCCGCAGCCGCAGAAGGGACAGACGCTTCTTGTTCTGTTTATCATCAGATGGCCTCCTTCATATTCTCAATTTCCGGGTAGGAAAAAACCGGTCCATCCATGCAGCAATATTTATCCCCAAACGCGCAGTGGCCGCACTTGCCGACGCCGCACTTCATCATTCTTTCCAGCGACATGTAGATATGTTCCCTCGGAAAGCCCAGCTGGAGAAGTTTCTGCAGCACGAACCGGTACATAATCGGCGGGCCACACATGACGGCGTACGTTTCCCCGGGATAAAGATTCGTCCGATCGAAAAGGCCGGTGACCAGTCCGACATACTGCTTCCAGATGACTTCGTCGTCCCGGTCAACACTGTACAAATATTGAATGTCGTCGCGGTCGAAGAAACTCAAGAGCTCGTATTTGAACAGAACATTGTCGGGATTGTTCGTGCCGTACATCAGAATAATGTCGTCAAATTCTTTCCGATGATCCAGGGCGTAAAGCAACAGGGAACGCAGGGGAGCAAGCCCCAGTCCTCCCGCGATGAGCAGCAGTTTTTTGCCCTTTAGATGCTCCACCGGAAATCCTCTTCCGTATGGACCCCTGATATGCAGGGTGGAACCCTTGCCCATCTCGAAGAGGGCCCCGGTAACCTTGCCCGCTTTTCTGACGCAAATCTCAAGCGTATCCGGTCTGGTCGGCGGAGAAGATATGCTGATGGGCGCTTCCCCCTTTCCGAAAATGGAAACTTCGATGAACTGACCGGGCTGATGTCCGAAAGTTTCCCATGTCGTTCCGTCTTCCAGTCTCAGCTGAAACAAACGATGATCTCTGATCTGAGGAAGCACTCTGACGACGGAAACCGGGCGAAGCTGGTAAATATTCGTGCAATGATTCCCCATGCGCAATCCTCCCCCTTAAATGCAATTGACTCTACTTCCTTCCAGCAATTTTAATGCCAAGAGATAATTATCTGATTTTACGGCAGGATTCGAAATAACAAACCAGGCCAACGATCTCCATGGGGCGGGATACCCCCGTCTGGGGGGGCATATTTTCCCACCCGAAAGAGCAAAAATATTGATCGTCCATGAAAATTTAGAAAAAAATGCGGCTGAAATGCGAAATGTCGTCATGGAAATGGGATGGATTGGTCGCCCGGCTTCAAAAAGGCTACAGCGCTCCGAATAAAAAAACCAGAACGGGAAAACCGGCTCCAAGCAATTACGTGTTTCGAAAAAGAGATCAGGGAAAACGCTGATTTTGTTTTTTTAGATTTTCAGTCCGTCAAAATTTTTTTGAAAACGGTTTTCAAATGCTCGTCAATAAATTGCAGCACCTCGTCCTTCCCCTTTTTTGTCTTTGCCGAAAACAAAACGGCTCTCGACGAGGGCCCGAGCGCTTTTTCAATCGCCCTTTGGCGCGTGTTTGCCTGATTGCCGGATAATTTGTCAGACTTGGTCAAAACATACAAACAGGGAATCCGGTAATGTTCCAGCCAGTTGAGCAACGATAAATCATCCTCACGGGGATCGCGGCGGATATCCAGAATGAAAACCACCAGACAAAGAGACCGCCTCTCCCGGAGATAGGTCTCAATCATCTTCCCCCAATCCTTTTTCACCGACAGGGGAACCTTGGCAAAACCGTAGCCGGGCAGATCGACAAAAAACATTTTTTCATTAATCGCGAAAAAGTTGATCAGCTGTGTCCGGCCGGGCGTGTTGCTGGTTTTTGCGAGATTTTTGCGTCCGGCCAGCGCGTTGATCAAAGACGACTTGCCGACGTTGGAGCGCCCGACAAAAGCGATCTCCGGCATCGTCGCCGGTGGATACTGCCGGGGCCATCTGGCGCTTTTGATAAATTCGGCACGGGTGATTTTCATAAGTAAAAAAGAAACACGCTTTTTACTGATCAACAACAACTGTTTTGTTCTTTTTAAAAAAGGAGGGGGCCTTTCTATTCCCGCTCAAAGGCAATGCCGTATTTTTCCAGTTTGCGTTCCAACGTCGGACGGGAGACGCCCAGCAGTTCGCAAATCTCGCCTTTGTTTTTATCAGTCTCCCTGATGACTTTTCGAATGTAGCGTTCTTCCACTTCATCTAGGGTCAGGAATTTCCCCGGCTCAGGCGGTTTGAAGACATCCGCCATCTCATCAGCTTCCGCCTGAGAAAGTTCTTCCTTCCCCAGTTCCGGAAAATCGCCGACTCCCAAGACCTGCCCCTTCGCCACGACGCAGGCGCGGACCAGCAGGTTTTCCAATTCCCGGACGTTGCCGGGCCAGTGATAATTCATAAAGATTTCCATCATCTCATCGGAAACACCGATAATTTTCTTGTGGAGCTCCAGATTGATTTTTGCCAACAGGTAATCCACCAGATGCGGAATATCCTGTTTTCGGGCGCGAAGAGGCGGCAGATGAATAGAAACAATGTTGAGGCGGTAATACAAGTCATCGCGGAACTTCCCTTCCTTGACCAGAGACTTCAAATCCTTGTTGGTCGCGGCGATGATTCTCGCGTTGACTTTCACCTTGTCCTTTCCACCTACCCGGTCAAATTCCATTTCCTGCAAAACGCGCAAGAGCTTGGCCTGCAAATTGATGGACATTTCGCTGATTTCATCAAGAAACACTGTCCCGTAACGCGCCAATTCGAACTTGCCAAGCTTTCTGTTCAACGCGCCGGTAAAAGATCCCTTTTCATGACCAAACAACTCCGACTCCAGCAGCGTTTCGACGATGGCCGAGCAATTGACCGCGATAAAGGGTTCATCCGGCGAGGTATTATTGTGAATGACTTTTGCGATCAGCTCTTTGCCGGTGCCGCTTTCCCCCTGAATCAGGACGGTTGTGCGGCTCTGTGATATCGTGCCGATGGTTTTAAAGATTTCGCGCATTTCATTGCCCGTGCCGATGATGTCTCCCACACGGAAATTTCTGGACGGTTCCATCAAAAGACCGTCAATCTTCTTTTCCATTTCCAGGGACTTCAGGGCTTTCTTAATCGCCAGATCCAGCTCGTCCACATTGATAGGCTTGTGAATGTAATCAAAAGCGCCGCTCTTCATGGCATTGATCGTGGTTTCCATATCGTGAAAAGCGGTGATCATGATGACTTTGACGTTTTCATTTTCTTCCTTCAGGTCTTCCAGAACCGCAAATCCGTCAACATCCGGCAAACGAATGTCCAGGATCACCACATCCGCCTGTTCCTGGACATACTGATTCAATCCATCCGTCCCCGTCAGCGCCGTGCGGACCTTATGACCTTCCTCTGTCAGATAAAGTTCCAACGTTTCCGCGATGGAAGCATCATCATCGATCACAAGAATGTTCGCCATAAAAAACCTTTCCCTTATTGAGCGGGTGCATCTGAATTTTGCAGTTCCGTCACGAGCGGCAAAACGATCACCACGGACGTTCCTTCATTTTTTTTACTGGAAATATCAATCATCCCTTCGTGAATATCAACTATTTTTTTTACCAGCGACAATCCCAACCCCGTGCCGTAATTTTTCCGCGTGAAGAAGGGATTGAAGATGTGCGGCATGTCCTCCTCGTCAATCCCGCTGCCGTTGTCCCTGATTTCAACGGCCACCGCCTGACGCGTGTCGTCGTGATAGCGAAGTGAAACAAAGATTTTTCCCTTCTCGCCGACTGCCTCCACAGCGTTGCGGATGACATTTAAAAAAGAATCCGTCATCATGGCGGCGTCCACCCTTACGGGCGGCACATTTCCAAAGTCGGTTATTACGTCGATTTGTTTGTCGCTGATTCCCTTCTCCGCCAGCGCCAAAGCCTGTTCCAACACCTTTGCCAGGCTCACCGGTGTTTTCTTCGGTTCCACCGGTTTGGCAAAGGCCAGAATATCGTTCACCAGCGTTTCCAGATGCTCCACTTCCTTTTCCGCGATTTTGAACCGCTTGAGATCATTGCCCTGGGGATCCATTCGCTTGGCCAGAATCTGCAGGCTCATCTTAATGGACGACAGCGGATTGCGAATTTCATGGGCAATACCCGCGGAAAGCTGTCCAAGCGCCGCCAGTTTCTGACTGTTGTAGAGTTCTTTTTCCAGATTCTTGAATTCCGTGATGTCGCGCTGAACAATGATGTAATGATTCGTCCCGATCACCGGCGATGTTGTAATCAAGAGATTGCGCTTGCGACCGTCTCTTCCCGTCGCTTCGATTTCGTAAGGCCTGTAAACGCCTTTTTTCGCTTCCTCCCATTTGGTGAACACGAACTTTTCATAACCCGCCGCCACAAATTCCATAAAATGTTTGTTCTTGAATTCCCGTGACGAGGCGCGGCCGCTCTGCTTTAAGCCATGACTGACAAAATTGATGATTCCGTTTTCATCGATTTCATAAATTTTGTCCGGCAAACTGTTCACGATGGATTGCAGGTAGTTGTACAACTCCTCAATCTGACGCCGCAGTTCAATGTTTTCAATCAGCTCGTTCTGCATGGTTTCGGCGTATTCACTCAGGCTTTTGGTCATTTCCCTCTCGCGCGTCACATCCTGAAGCGTTTCAATCGCGGCAATGATCTCGCCGCGTTCATCGTAAATGGGAGCCGCCAGAAAATACAGAACGCGGTTTTGTCCGCCCAGATTTTCAAAATGATCCACCGCCTCATAGGCGCCGAGGACTTTTTCGGATTTTTTGATTTCCTTGTTCCCGTAGTATTTGTCCAGATCCTCAAGATTTTTATCGATGATCAAATCGGCGATCAGCGGTCTTTGCACGGAGTAAAAAGGTTTGTAATGGTTGCTCGTGCCCAACATGGCCTCGCTGGGAAAACCCGTCATCTCCGTGCACGCCCGATTCCATAAGATCACTTTATGTTCCTTATTGATGACGAAACTGGGAATCGGCAACCCTTCCATGATTCCTTCGATGGTTTTCTTTTCCCGGAGAAGTTTTTCCTGCCAGTCCCTGCGTTCCGTCAATCTTTTCTTTTCTTCTCTGATTCTGAGCCTTTTGCCTTCCCGGTAGGCAAAGGACATGCTGGCGATAATGACGACAATGATCAGCAACAAGGAACTGAAGAGCGTATAAAAAAAGGTCTTCCGCAGGGGAGAAATGACCTCGCTGTATGGCGCAACAGAAAGGAGAATCCATTTTTTATCTCCCGCTTTGAGCGGATAATAGGAAACAATAACCCTTTTTTTCTTTTTCTCCCTCTTAATATTGATGGCTTCAAAATAAGCGCCGCTTTCCGAAGACAAATCGATTTCCCTGTCGTCTTTCGTCCGCAAAAGATTTTTGATAGGGCTTCCGACGTCGGCGGAATTTTTGTGAACAATCACCTGCCGGTGTTCATCAAGCAACCACAGATCGTTCAACGCATCGTCCCCGGCCTCTTTTATAAAATATTTGTCGAGAACCGCCGCAAGCGAAAACGACACGATCCACACACCTTGAAGTCGGCCGTTTTTGCTTTTCACGGGATAACCGACGATTAAGTAGCGTTCTTTTTTCGTCTGCATTCCGTCTTGCGCGGAAGGTTCCGGCAAGGCCAATCCCAGATAGGGCGTTTGTTGACCTCTGACAATATAGAAATGCTCCAGCGAATTGACGGACGGCAAAGCATCTTTGGGATAGCATTTTTTTATACGGCCGGCAGCGTCAAAAAAAATGATCGCGTCCAGCGTGTCTTCCCAGCCCGAGGAAAGCTTTTTAAGGGACTCTTCCAAGGCGACGGAATCCATCATCTGCTGATCGCCGAAACCGGACAACAAGGAAATATTTTTTTCCACCTGGAAGAAAATATCCTTCATCCTTATCGCGGTTTTTTGCACATTGGCCAGATGCTGACGGCTGAAAATTTCCACGATATCTTTTTCGCGGGCACTATTGACCGTCAGGGCCAAAAGGAGAAAAAGCAAAATGACGGTTAAACTGGCAAACCAAACGCGGAATTTGATGGCTTTATAGAAAAGATGTCTAATTTGATTGAAAAAAACCACTTATGCTTTCTTATCCTTTTTTACTCTCTTTTTGAGATATTTTCATTCCCACCAGAACATAAACCAAAATGGACGCCGTCAGGGAAATCAAGAGTTTGGCCAATCCGCTTTCAATTTTAAGAAGATAGGAACAAATCAGCCACACGAGGGGATAAGTGATTGCCGTCAGGAGCTCCTGCATAAAAATCCTTGTTTCGCTTTTTTGATTGATCCTAACGACGTTGGAGAAAAATTTCAATAAAAAATAAATAGTTCATTAAAAAACTTTTTGCGTACCAACAGAGGAGGAGACAGTGCGCTTAACCATTTCTCTTGAAAAAAAATTGAATGTTTTATGAAAATCGTTGAACAAAACTTTAAACCCCGCTGAAAAAAATTGCCCTTTGACCACGGATGGATTTCCCGCCGTCATTATTTTTTTGACGTCCCGGATCAAATCTTCCTTTTACGAAAATAAAGAATTCTCAGGGATTAGACTCGTCTGAATTTTAACCCTTTGCCAACACTTATAAAAAATGTTTTTGACATGAAGAACATGGCACAACTCATGCATTCAGACCCAGCAGAAAAAATTATTTCTCTTTCCCATGAATGTAAAATTGTGCTATGGGAATCAGAAATAATAATAAAAAATCAAATAATTTATTTTGAAAGGAGACAAAACATGTTACACAAATTCGGTAAAAAAATCTTAACAGTCATGACATCCATGGCAGCGGTCGTATTATCCAGTCCGCTCGCTTTCGCCGTGGAAGCCATTCCGGCGGGAGACACGAACTCCAAGGCGATGTTTGCAGTCGGCGCGATGATCGCGGCGGGTTTAGCCATTGGAATAGGAGCCGTTGGCGCAGGTTTGGGAATCGGAACAGCGGCAAGCGGAGCTTGCGGTGCTGTGGGAAGAAACCCCGGTGTACAGGGAAAAATCATGATGACCATGCTGGTCGGTATGGCCATGGCCGAGTCCATCGCGATTTACGCGCTGGTCGTTTCTCTGGTTCTTCTCTATGCTAACCCTTACATGCGTTATTTTTTGGGTTAATTACATCAAAACAGATTAACTTAAAATTTAACAAAAGTTAGGGGGAAATAGTAATGTCAAAAACTAAAAAAGATAAGCAGTATTTTAATATCGGAGGAATTTTCTTCCTGCTTATCGTAATCCCCTTATCACTAATGGCTTTCCTAATTGCCAACGGCATGTTTAAGCTGGGGGTTACCATAAAGGAGAGGACCGTAAACGTTCTCGATACGAAAGTTCAGGAAGATATCAGAGCAAGAGCCTTCAATGCCGCAAACCAGGTCGCCGGTTTCCTGACGGAATGTAACAAAGACTTGCAGGTTGCAACAATCATCCCCGCGTCGGAAGCGGTTTTCAAACAATTTGTCTCTGAAAACAAAAGATCGATTTGGGTCAAACGGGACGGAAAAATATTGCAGGTCTTGGTGCCGCTCTACAAGGAAATGGCGCTGATTGACAAAAACGGCAATGAACAAATCAAAATCGTTGACGGTCAGGTATCGAAGTCCCTGGTTAACGTGAGCAACCCGGCCAACACAACCTTCAAAAACGAAGATTACTTTGCCAAAACAAAAAATCTCAACAAAGGAGAAATTTACGTTTCCCCTGTAACCGGTTGGTATGTCGATAAAGCCTCTTTCGAAAAGGGAGAAAGGTTTTCCGGAATCCTGCGCATGTCCACGCCGGTCTTTAACAAAGATGGTTTCGCGGGCATCATCACGCTGGCCATTGATTACCGGCATTTGGCAAAATTCACGGACCAGCTTGTCCCCACACAGGCCGAGCAGGTCTTTGAAACGGATCCGGCAACCGGAAATTACGCCTATATGGTGGATCATCGCGGTTATGTTATTTCCCACCCCGCCGACTATCACATTGTCGGTCTTAACCGCGACGGCTCCTGGGTGCCCACCCTTTCTGCGGACAACGCGACAACCCTGACCAAAAACGGCTGCGACGCATTGAATATGTTCCAACTGGGATTTTTGGATCCCAACATTTTCAATATCGCAAAAGAAGCCGCGCAGGGCAAATCAGGCATTCTGATGTACAAATACGGCGGGGTTAACAAGTTTGTCGCTTACGCTCCAATCAAGTTTTACGCTTCCAATCTTCCCGCTCCGACTGGTTTCGGCTGGATAGGGCTGGGCCTGGAAGTCGAGAAATACAATGAAGAAGCAATGAAGCTGGCGAAGAACATCGAAAAGGAATCCAAAGCGTGGACAGCCACGGTTATCTTCATTCTGATCGCTTCCATGATTCTGCTGTTCTTCATCATGCTGCTGCTTGTCCGTGGCATCAGCCGTTCTTTAAGAGCGGAAATCCCCGAGGGTTCGGAAGGTCCCGCTTCTTATGACGACGAAGATGACGACGACAAATAAAGCTTGATGAACAAATCTGACCAAAAAGGCCGAATGAAAATTCGGCCTTTTTTATTTGGGGGCCTCATGAAAAAAAGCATGAACTTTCAAGATGCATCATGTATAATAAAAAAATAAAGAGTTGGCGGCCAAGCTGAATGTTTTTAACGAATATCAAAAAGCGGAGGGCGAGATGAAAACTTTTCCCATCATCCATTTGATTGTGTTGATCATTGGAGGCCTCGTTCTTTTTATTCTGAAAAAAAAATATCCCAAAATACGCAATCGCGAATTGATCATGATCTTCATTCTTTTAGTCATCTTGGCGGGCATCTTCACCGATACCGGAATAGACCTGATCAAACGCTTCATTAACTTTATTCAAATCGACTGATTCTGTTTTTTTATCCCAGACCGCCAACAGGCTCAAAACAATTTTTATGGACAGGACATGCCGGAAGAGAAACCGAAAATAACCCGTGACCAATTCAACAAATTCAGCGGCATTATGATGTTATCGGCATGGGGCTTCGCCATGGTGCTGTCCTCTTTTTTATTTTTGTATATCGGTTATCTCGTGGATGAGCTTTTGGGAACGACGCCCAATTTCATGCTTTGTTCATTTTTCGTCGCGATCGGCCTTTGCGTGTGGCGACTCTACAAGGAAGCTTCCAAAAGGGGAAAAAGCGTTTAGTTTTCTCCTCGGACAGAAAAAACCAGGCCGCTTTTCGCTTAATCTGAATCCATAAAAAACAGGCCCAAGAAGATCGTAAGCCGGGTTCTGTGCCTGGAGCGGGTTACCCCGCTCCAGGCGATGATCATTCCTCTGGGAAAGCGGTTGCCCGCTTCCTCTAGCGACCCTACCCGGGAACATCGGACGGGCAGCCCTCAAGCGTTCCCCTATTTGGTCTTGCTCCGGATGGGGTTTACCATGCCTTTTTCGTCGCCGAAAAAGCGGTGAGCTCTTACCTCGCCTTTTCACCCTTACCCCGCATGCGCGGGGCGGTATGTTTTCTGTGGCACTTTCCTTGGGGTCACCCCCAGTCGCCGTTAGCGACCATCCCGCCCTGCGGAGCCCGGACTTTCCTCCGGCGGAAAATTCCGCCGGCGATCATCTGATCTTCTTGGACCTGCGATATTAGTTTATACGTTGTTGTCATTTCTTTCAAGATTTTCCGTAAAAATGATTAATTTCGCCTCCTTATCCCCCCGTTGGCTAATTTAACCTTGACAAATAAATTCTACTGTGATTTACGCATTACCCTATTACATCAAGGGGTTTGATTATGAAAAAGACTTTGACCAACAAAACCAATACAAAAAGAAAGAAAACCCACGGCTTTTTGGTCCGCATGGCTTCTAAATCCGGCAGGCAGGTTTTAAGCCGCAGAAGAGCAAAAGGACGGAAACGTTTAACGGTTTAATCCGCAACATCTTGGACGGGTGGTCAGGTCAACATGCATGAAACAATACTCGTACCGGAAATTGGAGAGAATAACCCGTAAAAGCCGGTTTCAAACCATTTACAAACAGGGGGTGTGGAGAAGTTCAAAAAATTTTACGGTGGTCACGTGGGGCAATCAGGAAGGCCGGACAAGACTGGGAATTACCGTAACAAAAAAAACGGGAAACGCCGTTGCAAGAAACAGAATCAAACGACTGATCAGAGAATTCTTTCGTCTCAACAAACAATTGTTTCCCGAGGGATGCGATGTCATCATCATGGCAAAAAGAGAAATGCCGCCCCTGACCTTCAAGAAAGCATGCTCTGAATTGACGGAACTCTTCACGCGGAAAAACTTTATATAAACTATGCTTAGAAAAAATTTGGCAAATTTTCTTGTTTTGATTGTACGATTCTATCAAACATGCCTTTCACCCTTCTTTTTTGCCCCATGCTGCCGTTTTTATCCTTCGTGCTCCGAATACGCCATCGAAGCGATAAAAACGCATGGACCGGCGAAAGGTTCCTTCATGGGCATAAAAAGGATTCTCCGCTGCCATCCCCTGAATCCGGGCGGATATGATCCCGTCAAGTAAAACTGGGAGGTTCACCAATGGATAAGAGGACTATATTGGCCGTAGTCTTGTCACTGGCCGTGCTTTTCATCTATCAGATATTTTTCGCCAAGCCGCCCGTGCCCCCTCAGGCCCAGTCCCCCAAGCGGGAAACGCAGCAGCCGGTGGCATCGGCCAATCAGACCGCCGTGGCGCAGCCGGCAAGGGCTGCCGTCACCAAACCCTCATCAACTCTGCCGCAAAAAAAAGTTTTCACCCAAAAAGAGGAACGACCTCCTAAAGACATTATAGTGGAAACCGACAACTACACGGCAATTTTCTCAACCAGAGGCGCCGCACTGAAATCCTTCCGACTCAAAAAATATGATGAAGAATGCGCAAAATGCGTCCAGGATATCTGGCCTGCTATTAAGCGCCTTGCTACCGGCGGCAAACAACCAGACAAGGTAAAGAGCAACACCCCCGTGGAGTTAGTCGCCGTGAAGGATGACTCGCCCTATCCTCTCGCGCTGACCTTTCCCGACTCCTTGACGGATGTCGCCGCCGATTCCATTTATGAAGCCGACAAAACACAACTGAACCTGACGACCGAGAAACAAGCGCAGCGTCTGACCTTTACCCGGGTTTTCGAAAGCGGCATCAAGATTGAAAAAATCTTCACCTTCAATCCCGACAACTATTCCATCGGCCTGGACGTCCGCGTACAGAACCTGACCAGCGCCCCTGTCACCCAGATTCCTTCACTGAACTGGTATGAATATATCGACCCTCAAAAAGAACCGGAACGTTACAGCAGCATCGGACCGGTCGCGTATGTCTCCAACGTCATAAAGCGCAAAAAAGCGCAGGAGATTTCCGCTGAATCCAGCATCGGGCCGGAAGTCTCCTGGGGAGGGTATGAAAGAAAATATTTTATGGCGGTGGCCATTCCGCAGGACCCTTCGCTGACCACGCTCAGCATGTCCAAGGACGCTGAAAACGTTCTCGCCGTCAGCATTAAGGAAGCCAAAAGCGAGATAGCTCCGGGGCAGGTCGCATCGCTCAATTATAATCTGTTCATCGGTCCAAAAGATTACACGCTCCTGAAAAAAATGGGCCTTTCTCTGCAGGAAGCGATTGAATTCGAATCACGCATACCCGGCTTGAAATGGCTCTCCATTGGTTTGCTGCTGTTTATTAAATTCCTGTATCAATACGTGGGAAATTACGGAGTGGCCATCATTTTACTGACCATTCTGATCAAAGTCATTTTCTGGCCGCTGGGCAATTTAAGTTACAAATCCATGAAGGAGATGCAGAAAATCCAGCCCAAAATCAACGAGCTGCGGGAAAAATATAAAAACGATCAGGCCAAGCTCGGACAAGAAACAATGGCGTTGTACAAAGAACACAAAATCAATCCGTTCGGGGGCTGCCTGCCGATTTTGATACAGATTCCCGTGTTTATCGGCCTCTACAATACCCTGCTCTACGCCATCGAGCTGCGCCATTCTCCGTTTTTCGGATGGATTCAGGATTTGTCCGCCAAGGATCCTTACTATATTACCCCGATTATCATGGGCGCCTCGCAATTCATCCAGCAGAAAATGACGCCCACCACGGGCGATCCCAACATGGCCAAAATGATGCTGCTGATGCCCATCATATTCACTTTCATATTTTTAAATTTTCCGTCGGGACTGGTTCTTTACTGGCTGGCAAACAATATTCTGAGTATCGGCCAGCAGATCTACATTAACAAAAAATTCAACTGACGCTTATTTCAATTGAGCAGTGAGGAATAAAAATGAGCAGAGAAGTTATAGAAATTGAAGAAAAGACCATTGATGAAGCCATCGAAAGAGCCTGCGAGACGTTCGGCGTGCCGAGGGAAAAACTCAACATTGAAATTCTCTCCGCGGAATCCGGAGGATTCCTGGGTCTGTTTTCCAAAAAAGCGAAAATAAGAGCGTCTCTGCTGGAGCTGGATATTGATTTCAGCTTCGCGGACGAAACCAGCGAAAAAGAAGAAACGGCAGCAAAAGCGCCTCACAAAAAGAAACCGGAAAAATTGGTCATTCAGGAAAAGCCGAAGGATCAATCCGGTGAAAAGTTCAAGGAACCCTCGGGAGACGCCGCATTTCCGAACGAGGATCAGAAAATCGTGGAAACTTCCGCGACAGCCGTCAAGGCCAAGGAAATGCTCGAGAAAATGTTGCAATTCATATCACCGGAATATGCGGCAAGCGTCATCGAAACGGAGGAGAAGATCATTCTCAGCATTGAAGGCGATGAAAATGGTTTATTGATCGGCAAACGCGGTCAGCATTTGGATGCCTTTCAATATATCCTGAACAAAGCCGTCAGCAAAATTGATAACGACCACAAGATGATCATGATTGATTCGGGTGAATATAGAAAAAAAAGAGAAGAACATCTGAAAAAGCTGGCGGAAAAAATAAGAGAAAAAGTTAAAAAAACGAACAAACCGGTGTCGCTGTCCAATATGAACGCACACGACCGCCGCATTATTCACCTGGTTCTTCAGGAAGATGAATCTCTCAAAACACAGAGCAGCGGCGAAGGCAAAAACCGGAAAATTGTGATCCTGCCGGCGAAGAACAATGCGAGCAGGCGCGGGCGACGCAGAAGAAAAGAAAAAAGCGACAATTAATTCACGATAATATTTTTATAAAGGGTAGTGCCGGACCGTGCTTCGCCAGGATACCATAGCCTCCTTGATTACGCCTTGGGGGGTTTCCGGCGTCGGAATCATTCGCATCAGCGGACCGGAATCCCTCGCCATCGCCCGCCGCATTTTCAGGCCGTCTTCCGGCGGATGTTCCTGGAAAAGTCACCACCTCTATCACGGCGACATTCTTTCTCTGGACGGCAATGCCGTTCTGGATGAAGCGTTGATCGCTTTCATGCCCCATCCCCATTCATTCACGGGCGAAGACGTCATTGAAATCAATTGCCACGGCAACCCCCTCATCCTACAATCCGTTCTTGACCTTTTGCTTCAGCTGGGCTGCCGCATGGCCCGGCCCGGCGAATTTTCCGAGCGCGCTTTCATGAACAACCGCATGGACTTGTCGCAGGCGGAAGCCCTGGCCGCCATGATTTCCGCCAAATCCGCAAAAGCCTGCGCCATGGGGCTTGCCCAGCTCAAGGGCTCCCTGAGGAAGAAAATAGAGGATCTGCGCCTGCTGCTGATCGAGGCCATCGCGCAGATGGAGGCCGAAATTGACTTTGCGGAAGATCTTGCTGAACAAAAAAGCCCGGCAGTGCCGCCGCAAATCGTCGCTGCAGAGGAACAAATCCGTTCGTTGCTGTCAACCTACAAGGAAGCCAGAGTCTACGCGGAAGGTCTCCGAGTTGTCATCACCGGCAAGCCCAACGTGGGCAAATCCAGTCTTCTGAACGCGCTGATCGGCAGAAAAAAAGCCATCGTCACCGACATCCCCGGCACGACACGCGATTTGATCACCGATACCGTCCATATCGGCGGCATTCCCGTCAACCTCACCGACACCGCCGGCATCCGCGAACCGCGCGACATGATCGAAAAAGAAGGCATTGAGCTCGTTTGGAACCATCTTGCGGAAGCCGACGCCGTCATCGTGATGCTGGACGGCAGCAGCGCCTTGACTGACGAGGACCAAACCATCATCGAAAAAAACAAATTCGGCAATGTCATTTTCGCCGTCAACAAATCCGATCTGCCCGCCGCCTGGAACATTGAAGATGCCAAAAAATTTGTGCCTGCGGATAAAAAAATCATCAGGATCTCGGCAAAATTCGGCAACGGTCTTGAGGAATTGAAAAAAACCATTATCGCGTCGCATGGCGACGAAGACAAAAGCGCCGGCGCCGTCATGGTCATCAACCTGCGCCACAAGCTTGCTTTGGAAAAAGCCCTGCGCCTTCTTCAATCAGCGGAAGAAAATTTAATGTCGGGCGCTTCGATGGAATTTACCGTTTTTGACATGCGCGAGGCGTTGGACAGCCTGGATGAAATAACCGGCAGAAAAATCACTGATGACATCCTGGACCGAATTTTCTCCAGCTTCTGCATCGGCAAGTAAAAGGCGCTGCTTGTCTTTTTTGAACGCTTTCCCGGAAGTTTCAGACCAATTTCAGAGTCCCCTTTTTCTTTGAGAGCCGCAGAAAGTGCGACGAGGAGAGGCAAACGAAAAGAAGACGTGCGGTCTGCAGCGGCCAATATCTCGGCGGGGTGAGAATCGTCAAACGAGGGATTGGTTGACGACGGAGGGGGCTGGTCCTCGATTTTTCAGAATATCGCAATGTCTCAAGGGGTTATTTCAAATATGTTCTTTTAATCTTCCACAATTCCATTGGCGCTTCAAAAAAATCTTTCACCTTGATGGACGATCCGTCGACATCCTCCCAAAACGACAAGGGATATTCATAAATATCATGAGCCGCTTTTTCCAATCCATAGATCCTAACGTAACGCGCCAAGAGTTCCACATCAAACAGCAAACGGCTGATGAAAGGATTTTCAAACAACGACAAAGCAATGTCAGCCTTGAATAATTTTGCGCCGCATTGCGTATCATAGACCTGCAACTGCAGAGCGATCGAGGCCGCAGTCGCGAAAATACGTCCCGGGTAATGTCTCAATGCCTTTCTTTTGATTTTTGCCCCCAACCGCATCAGCCGGCATCCGATCACCATCTGGTACCGGGCGGAGCTCAAATAATCAACAAAATTTTTTATTTCTGGCAAAGGCGTTGCCAGATCGGCATCCCAATAACCGAGACAATCCGTATCGAAATGTTCCAGCGCGTGCAAAATCCCTTGCCTGACGGCTTCCGCTTTTCCCTGATTTTCCTTCAAATGAATCGTGGAGAATGATTCGTTTCGGCTGCTTAATTCTTCCAGAATGACAGAGGTTTTATCCCGGCTTCCGTCATTGACAAACAAAAACAGCACATCATCGTTATCCTCTGCAAAAGAAAGGAACTCTTTCACGGGCAAACGTTTTTCTTCGTTATAACACGGTATGATGATTGCGGTCCGCATATTCTCTCATTGGAAAGCCGGAATGTTTTAATGGGCGATCCCGATTTCAGGACTTTTCCTTCAATACATCCAAACCCTCCACAAACGCCAGAACGTTTTTTCCCAGCACGCTGTGATTGTACCCCCCCTCGAGAATGCCGAAACAGCCGCCCCGGTTGCGCCACGCCGTCTGTGCCGCCAGTTTCCCCATCGCCCTGTAATCCTCCGTCTTCAGCAGGCCGCCCCAATCCGCTTCATGGTGGTCGAAACCCGCGGAAACCGCAATCATGTCGGCATCCGTTTTGGACAGTTCATCTTGCACCTGTTTCAAATAGTCATTGCGATTGGACGCCGTCGGATTCAGAATTGTCACGTATCCCTTGTTCCCCAGGATATTCACGTTGCCGTCGCCGTAATGCAAGTCAAAATCCAGGAGAAAAGCCTTTTTGATTTTCCCGTCTTTTTTCAATTTCTCCAGCGCGACGGCCATATTGTTGAAATAACAGAATCCCCATGCGCTGCCCGAGGACGCGTGATGTCCGGGAGGGCGGATCAGACCGAAACAGGGTTCGGTCAGACCGATTTCAGCGGCCTTGATCGCGCCGCCGGCGGCAAGGGCGGCGGCCTCGTAAACTCCCTCCCTTTCCACCGACCGGACGTGCTCGGGGGTGTGCACCCTCAGAATATCTTCCCGGGATGCCGCGACAGGCTTCACGAATATCACCTTGCCGCGCAGGGCCGATTCCACGGCCTGAATCCTTCCGGGCGCGGAAGCGGGATCGGACGAATAGACTTCGTTGTAATCTTCATGATAAACGACCTTCATGCCTTCCCATCTCCTTTCCCTTTTTCTAAACCAAAAAATCCGCTGTTTCGCAACGCTTCGATCGTATGGACGGACACCGGCACCCGCTTCAGTTCTTCGGCGGAAAACCAGCGCGCGTCAACGGCGTCATCGGCCGCTTTTGCTTCTCCAGAAACATGTCGCGCGGAAAAATCCACAATCACAAAATGAAATTTAATTTTTCCGAAATTATCCCGTTCGATAAAGTCGAAAACGTACGCGATCTCACAGACTTCTATTTCCACGCCGGTTTCTTCCAAAATTTCGCGCCGGGCGCAGTCGGGCATACTCTCGCCGAGCCTGAGCGTTCCGCCGGGAATCGCCCAGAGTCCTCTCCCCGGTTCAACGCCGCGCCGGATGAGCAATACTTTTCCATCCCGGATGGTTATGGCCCCCACGCCGACCCTCGGCTGTCCGGGATAAGTGTTGCCCCTTGAGCGCCCCATTTTATTCGCCCTTTTCCATGAAAAAAGAAAAACGTCCCTCCAACCACGGCTCGTTGCGCCCGTCAAAATTTTTTTCCACAAACCTGATGCGCCCGTTCTTTCCCACAAGCAGGACGGTTGACGAGCGCGTGCCGTAGACGGGACTTTCAATGAAAATGGGAGACAATATTTTTTCCCATTCCAAACCCACGCCGGTGTCGGGCAGGCGGCTCTCCGGCGGCACAAGGCGGTCGGCCAGCAAGGCAAACAACGCCTTTTCCAGTCGTGACCCTTCCAGATCCAGAGCGGCTTTGAGCATTTTTTTCGCCCGGACGACTTTGGGCCAAGGAGAATTCAGCAGACGATTGCTCAAGCCGTAAACGCCGGGCTTGAGCCTCCGGTTTGCGCCGCGATTGGAAAATATCCGAATCTCGCGGTTATCTCCCACAAGCAGATTGAATCCGTTGTAGCGTTCCGCCGACCGGGCAACGTCTCGAAGATAATCTCCGGGAGAGACATTTCCCGTCAGGTAACGGCTCACCAGCAAGCCGCGCGACGGCGCTTCGCTCTTGAGGGACGAAGGATCGCGGTAATTGGTGACGGCGGCGAATTTCCCCTGCCGCGTAACGCCGAGCCAGGTGCCGCCGTCTCTCAAATCACGTCCGGCAAGCACGGCGGGGTGATCCTCCCAGACATCCGCCGATGCCGACGGCCTTTCATAAAATTCATCGCGGTTAGCCGCCAGAATCAGCCGATACGCGGGATGAACATCGTAGGCAAAAACAATCAGACACATCGGGCGCTCCGAACGCTTATTTCATGAGGGCCTTGACGCGGTCCACAATGCGCGTCAGCGCATCCCCCGCCGAGGCATCAATAAAGACATCGGCGATATCATCCTGGCCGGTATCCCCCCGGTTAACGATGACGATTTTCGCGCCGGATTGTTTGGCATAAAGCGGCATGTAAGCCGCCGGATAGACCACCAGCGAAGAGCCGACCACCAGAAAAACATCGCACATTTCGGATTCCCGCTGCGCCGCTATCAGCGTGTGCTGGGGAAGCATCTCCCCGAAAAAAACGACATCCGGTTTCAGAATGCCCCGGCACTTTTCACACAACGGAAAATGATCGGGAGAGGGGTGTTTTGTCCTCATCTCCTCAACCGGATAGCGCTGGTCGCAGTTCAGGCAGACAATCCACTGCATGTTGCCGTGCAGTTCGTGCACCTTCCGGGGGCTGTTCCCTGCTTTTTGATGCAGGTTGTCGATGTTCTGCGTGATGACCGAGCTTAATTTCTTCATTTTTTCAAGTTCCGCCACGGCGTAATGCGCCCGGTTGGGCTGCGCGTTGATCAGCGACATCCCTTCAATCAGAACCTGCCAGACTCTTTTGCGCGCCTCCGCGGAACGGAGGAACCGGTCGATCGTGAAATCGGCGGGATCCACCTTGGTCCACAGCCCTTCGGGTCCGCGAAAATCAGGAATGCCCGACTCCGTGCTGATTCCCGCCCCCGTGAACACCACCAGACGCCGGGACGCCGCAATCATTTCGGCCACTTTATCAATTTTTTCTTCCATAAAACCTTCTCGCCGCATTCTTGAGATTTTCTTTCAGTTCATTCTTTTTCCCCGATTTAATTTTCCTGCCGGCTTCCTCAACGGCTTTTTTATAAGTGTCCAGAATCTTCTGCACTTCCGGATTGCCGGATATGATGTCAAGATACATTTCGGGACTTTCCATAAACACCTTGCGGATGATGTCCATCTTCATGCGGAAAATCGGAGTTGAAAAGCGGTTGATTTCCTTGAATGAAATGTCCGTATTCGCCAGCGCCATGCCCAGCGCAAGGGTGTTGAGATGAGTGAGTCCCTGAACAACGGCCATCATTTTGTCATGCTTCGCGGGCGTACATTCCCAGACGCGGAGTTTGTTTTTTCTGAAAACGCCTTTGAGCCACCCGAGCCACCGTTTGCCTCTGGCCGGGCACAAAATTACATTTTGACCTGATACGTCCTTAAGCCGGGGCCCGAAAAGCGGGTGACACCCGATGACCTCGGCCGCGCAATGAGCAAGCATCAGACGGACGGGTTCCTTTTTCAGCGAGGTCAAATCCATCAGCAGCTTGTCTTCCGAAAGCAGCGGCCCGACCTGCCGGATGACCCCGGCCGTTGCGGAAATGGGAACCGCCACCACGATGACGTTGCAGCGCCGGGCCAGATCCGCGATCCCCAGCCGGGTTTTCCGTCCGCAAACCAAAACGGGATAACCCTCCCGCCTGAGCAAACGGGCAAACCATTTTCCCATGCCGTTGGTGCCGCCGATGACGCCTACGCTGATTTTCTTCATGGGCTGATCGCTTTCTGTCTGAGCAGATGGTCCGCCAAAACGATGCTGACCATGGCCTCGCAGACCGGCACGATTCGGGGCAGGACACAAATATCATGCCGGCCCTGGATTTCAATTCTTTTCTCCCTGCCCCGGATATCCACCGTCCGCTGAGGCTTGGCAATCGACGGGATGGGCTTGCAGAAAGCGCGCAAAACGATTCTCTCGCCGTTGCTGATGCCTGCCAGAATCCCGCCGGCGTGGTTTGTCAAGAAACCCTTCCGGGTCATCTGATCATTGGCCTGCGATCCGCGCATGGCCGCCAGCGCGCGACCGTCGCCCACCTCGACCGCCTTGACCGAACCGATGCTCATCAGCGCCTTGGCCAGATCCGCATCCAGTTTGTCGAAAACGGGTTCTCCCAATCCGGCTGGACACCCGCGGACAATGATTTCCACAACACCGCCCAGGGAATCCCCTTCCCGGCGGACCTCCGCGATTTCATTTTGCATGGCCGCCGAGGCTTTCTTGTCCGGACAAAACAAAGGATCGTTATGAACCGCTTTTCTCAAATTTTTATCCGCGGGCATTCTTTCAAAATGAATTTCAACCGACCCGATGGCCCGCGTGTAGGCCAGCACGTCGATTTTATTCCGCGAAAGCACTTTGGCGGCCACGGCGCCCGCGGCCACGCGCGCGGCGGTTTCGCGTCCGGAGGCGCGTCCCCCGCCCCTCCAGTCGCGGATGCCGTATTTCTGCAGATAGGTGAAATCACCCTGCCCGGGCCGGAAAACATCCCGAAGGGCGTCATAGGCGGAAGATCTGGCGTCCGTGTTCCGGATGAGCATCGCGATGGGCGTACCGGTGGTTACCCCTTCGAACACGCCGGAGAGAATTTCCACTTGGTCGCCTTCCCTTCTGGCGGTGGAGGCAACTCCCCTCGAGGGTTTTCTCCGATCCAGCGCCCGCTGGATGTCTGCCTCACTCAAATCAATCCCGGCGGGACAGCCGTCCACCACGGCTCCCAAGGCCGTCCCGTGCGATTCGCCCCACGTGGTCACGCGAAAAACATCACCGATCGTATTGCCCGCCACCCACCATCTCCTCAACTTTCAATTTTTTTCTATTTTATCTAAATTTCCTGATTTAAGCAAATACTGATATATCTCCTCCACAATTTGGATCGCGCTTTTCCCGGCCGTATCCACGGTGTAATCGGCAACCCGCTGATAGAGAGGAACCCTTTGCTGCAGCATCTCGGCGGTTTCCTGTTCCAGATCCGCGCCGGAAAACGGAGGCCGCGCCGCGGCGTTTCCGACATCATTTTTCAACCGCTCGACAATGTCCTTTGCGGGCGAATTGAGCCAGATGAACAAGCCGGTTTGTTTGAGCAAATCCACGTTTTCCCGATCCAGCACCATCCCTCCGCCGCCGGCGATGACACAATCCCCTTTTTTGGCCAGAAATCGGATCACTTCCTTTTCCTTGGCGCGGAAATACTCCCATCCTTTTGTTTCCACCATGTCTTTTATCGACATCCCCATATTCCGCTGAATCATGAAATCCGTATCCCAGTAGGGCACTTTCAGGATATCGGACAGAATCCTTCCCGCTGTCGTTTTGCCCGTAGCGCGGTAGCCGATTAGAACGATTTTCATATCCTTTTGAGTTCCTCCCAAAAACATGGAAATGATTTATCCACGCATTTTTTATCGAGAACCTCCACACCGGGGACAACTCTCCCGGCAACGCCGAAACTCATCGCGATCCGGTGATCCTTGTAGGTTTGAATTTGAGCCGGCCGCATCCTGCCGCCTCGCACCACCAGCCCGTCGGGCAGTTCGCGCGCTTCGACGCCCGCACGGTTCAACTCCGTGACCAGGGCTTCCAGCCGGTTGCTTTCCTTGATTCGCAGGTGCGCCACATTGGTGATCATCGTCTGCCCTTCACGAAACGCGGCGAGGACCGCCAGCGTCGGAACCATGTCCGGCATGTCGTTCAAATCAAGGGTCACATCGCCTTTTTTGAGCGCCCGGCCGGTGATTTCAATCCAGTTTTCTCCGGATTTCACGACGCAGCCCAACTCTTCAAAGACGCTCAACAGGCGGATGTCTCCCTGTTTGCTCTGCCGGCTGATCCCCTCGATTTTGACGGTTTTTTTCAACAGCGCGGCCGCCAGATAAAAATAGGACGCGCTGGAGGCGTCTCCCTCGACGCGGTATTCGCTCCCGTGATAAATTTTTCCTCCCTCGACATGATAATCGCGCTCCCCGGTCCGGGATACTTCCGCCCCGAAATCCTTCATCACCGCGATGGTCAAATCAATGTACGGAACAGAAACCACACCGCCCCGCAGACTCAAATCCATTCCTTGCGGCATATACGGCGCGCACAGCAAAAGCGCGGAGACGTACTGAGAACTTTCAATGTCCTTGAGCACCACTTTCCCGCCCCTCAAGCCGCGGGCGTTGATTTCCACCGGCGGGCAACCTCGGTGCGTGGTCACTTCCGCGCCCATTTCCTGCAGGGCCTGCACCAGAGGACCGACAGGCCGTTCACAGAGTCTTTTCTCTCCGGTCAGGACGTACCGTCCCCGCCCCAGTCCCACCAGCGCCGTCAGAAACCGCAGGGCGGTGCCGTTGTTCCCCAAAAACAATTCCACGTCGCCGCGGCCGATGTTTCCTTCCGTGCCGGAAACCACAAAGCCTTCCGGCGAGGACACAATTTCCGCGCCCAGAGCGCGCAACCCTTCGATGAGGTAGCGCGTGTCCTGCGAAACCAGCACATTGGTCAACAGAGAGTTTTTCCGCGCCAGCGCCGCAGCCACCAGCGCCCGCTGGCTTAGGCTCTTGGAACCGGGAACAGAAACCGTCGCAATTTTTTCCCTAAAATGAGAATCACCGCTATCCAATTTTCTTCAACCTCTCCAGAACAACTTTTTTCATGAACATAAACGGAGGCTCCTGGCCCGTCCAAATCCTCAACTGTTCCGCGCCTTGATGGACAAACATATCCACGCCGGAAAACACGCGGCATCCGCGCTTCGCGGCGTCCTTGAGGAGTTTCGTCTGCAACGGGTTATAGATGACGTCCATCACGAACCCAAACCGCTCCAGGACCTCCGCCTGAACGGGGGATTCCTGAAGGCGGGGAAACAGGCCGACAGAAGTCGTGTTCAGCAGGCAGTCGCCTCCGACGCGTCCGATTTCAGAAAGCTTGTAAAAAGGACATCCGAATTTCTCCGCCAGCAACCGGCCGTTTTTTTCTGTCCGGTTGACAATCACCGGGTGTCCGCCTTCCCGGATGATGCCGTAGGCCGCAGCCCGCGCGGTGCCGCCTGCGCCGAGGACGACAAATGTCTTGTTCTTGATGGTCGTTTTCTTTTTGAGCGTGAGAATCAGTCCTCGCCAATCGGTGTTGCAGCCGATGAGGCGGCCGTTGTCATTGACGATGGTATTGACCGCGCCGATTTCGAGGGCGTCGTCTTCAACGTCGTCGAGAAATTCCATCACCGCGACCTTCAGCGGAATCGTGACGCTGGCGCCCCGGATGTTCATGGCCCTGACTCCTTCCACTGCGCCGCCGACATCCTGAACACAAAAGGCGCTGTAGCGCTCATCCCGTCCCATTTTTTTGAGCGCCGCATTGTGCATCAGCAGCGAAAGACTGTGCGTCACGGGATTGCCCAGCAAAACATAATTGCTCGGCGGCGCCTTTGCCAGAACCTGCCGGGGCGCCGCAGCGGGCCTGCGGCGGGCGTTGAACCATTCCTCGAACTGCTTCATTTCGTAGACGGTGAACTGCCCCGGTGCCGACTGTCCCTCTTTCTCCAGCGTGGCGAAACTCAGATAATTGCCCAGAAAGGGAGCGATGGCGCGGCTGATGCCGCCTTTGTCCCCCATGCACAGTGCGATAATGTTCTGCGAACGCTCCTTCGCGAAGGCAATCAGGTTGAGCACCGTGAGATTGTCCTCGATCGCCCGGGCCATGGTCACAATCTTCACCACGGCCGGCCGATAAACGGCGCACTGATAGAAAATATCCTTCAGCATTTCAAGCGGCGGCGTCTCCCGGACATTATGATAGGACACGATCATCCCGGTGCGGTTCCCTTTCTCCGCGCACAGGCGTTTGAGTTCATGGATGGCCGCCTCCCCTTCCGCCAACTCGATGTCAATAAAATCCGCGCCCCGTTCAATGGCTTCCTTCAGCAGCGACATTTTCTTTTTGAGGTTTCGCGCGACATTTTCCCGGCGTCCCGTCGGCGCCGCCTCTTCCTTTTTTCTGCACGTGACAATCACTTTCACCGTCGTGGAGCGGGCGCGCACCGCCGCGATAAGCTGTCCGAGATTCCCCCGCGCGATCAAATCCATCCGCAACTCGACGCAATCGGCGAATTGACAGATTCTCTCAATGGCGTGCAGCGCTTCTTTGTTCGTTCTGCCGACGACGGGTATGCAAATCATAGCGACCCTTCACTTTTCGGATAGGAACCGAGAATTTTCAAAAAAGTGGTTTTCTTTTTCAATTCCTGCAGGCAGCTCTTGACCGGCCGGTCCTGCGCATGGCCGCACAAATCCACGAAGAAACTGTACTCCCAGAGTTTGTCCTTCATGGGATGCGATTCAATTTTCGCCAGATTGATGTTCCTGTGGGCAAACGACGCCAGCGCGTTGTGTAAAGAACCCGGCGAATGCGGCGTGGCGAAAATCAGCGACGTCTTGTCCCGGCCGGTCGCTTCGCTCTCCCCGCGGCCGATGACCAGAAACCGCGTCATATTGGAGGCATTGTCCTCAATGCCTTCCGCCAGCAGATTCAGGCCGTAGAGTTCCCCCGCCAGCGCACTGCCGATGGCCGCCTCATGTTTTTTGCCCCGAACCATCTGCACCGCCGCCGCCGTGCTTTCCGCCTCGTGCAAAACGCAGTTGGGCAGATTGGTTTTCAGCCAGACCTGGCACTGCGCGAGCGCGTGCGGATGCGAATAAATCCTTTTGATGTCCTTGAGGGTCTTGGTCGAGGAAATCAGGCACTGGCTGATGCGCAGATAGATTTCCGCCCTGATTTTGAGCGGCGTCGTCATCAGTCTGTCGAGCGTCGTGTTGACCGATCCCTCCAGAGAATTTTCCACGGGCACCACGCCCCAGTCGACGGCGTCCTTTTCCACCTCATCGAACACGCGCCCGATGCCGGTCTGCGGAAAATAGCGGCTGGAATCGCCGAAATGCGTGCGCGCCGCCTGGTGCGAAAACGACGCTTCCGGCCCCAGAAAAGCCACGGTAGTCGGCCGCTGCAGGTCGCGCGAGGCGGATATGATTTCGCGGAAAATCGCGGTGAGCGCCCTGTTCGGCAAAGGCCCGGTGTTGAGCTCGCGCAGGTAGGCGTGCACCCGGGCTTCCTGCGCGGGATCATAAACCTGAATGCCGCCTTCTCCCTTGACTTTTCCGATTTCCACCGATATCCGAGACCGTTCATTCAACAGGCGGATAATCTCCTGATCCTTCTCCTTGATTTTGCCCCGCAGAACTTCCAGCTTGTTCGGCTTCATTTCTTCATCTCCTCAATGACAGCCGCGACAATCTTCGGCTCGATGTTCCCACTGATAAACGGCATGCCGATTTTTTTCAGCAGAACGAAACGCACGGTATCCCCCTTTTTCTTCTTGTCGCTGCGCAGCCGGGCAAGGATATCCTCCGTGCTGAAGGTTCCGGGTATTTTTACCGGCAGCCCCGCTCCGGCGATCACCGTCTCCAGCCGCCGGGCCTCCTCCCGCTTCAGATATCCCGTTTTTTCGGAAATCCGCGCGGCCGCAGCCATGCCCAGCGCCACGCCTTCCCCGTGCGTCATTTTGTATTTTGAAACCGCTTCGAGCGCGTGCCCCACGGTGTGGCCGAAATTGAGAATCCGGCGCAGACCGTGCTCCTTTTCATCAATTTCCACGATGGATTTTTTGATCCGGCAGCAGCTCTCGACGATATTCAGCATCACTTTCGGGTCTTTGGCCTTTACGACCTCCATGTTCTTTTCCAGCATCTCCAGAATATTTTCTTCCTCGATGGCGCCGTACTTGATGATTTCCGCCAGCCCGTTGTTGAATTCTGCCTCCGGCAGCGTTTCCAGAAAATTCAGGCTGACGAATACCGCGCGCGGCTGATAAAAGGTCCCCAAAAGATTCTTGCCCGCGGGAAGGTCTACGCCGGTCTTACCGCCGATGGCGCTGTCCACCTGCGCCACCAGAGTGGTCGGAATCTGGATGTACGGGACGCCCCGCATGAAGATGGAGGCGGCAAAACCCGCGACATCGCCGACGACGCCGCCGCCCAGCGCGATGAGCATCGTCTCCCGGTCGGCTCCTCCCGACAGCAGTTTTCCCGCGAGATCCACCACGGTTTTGACGTTTTTGGAGGATTCGCCGGCGGGGAATTTCAGCAGCGAGACATTCAGGCCGACATCCCTCAGGCCGTCAACCATTTTGCTCCCGTACAGCTCTTCGACGCGGTCATCCGTTATCACGACATAATGTCCCGCCGGATGATTTTTGGCGATCAGCAGAATCGCCCTGTCCAGAATGTCCGCGCCGATCTTGATTTCGTAAGATGATTTGCATTTCTTGTCGAGATTGACTTTCAACGAACGCATGGTCTTCCTCTCCTGAATCAGCGCTTGACCGCCGACGCGATGGCCCGGATTTCCTCCATCATTTGATAGAACTTTTCCGGCTTCAGCGACTGCGCGCCGTCGGAAACCGCCTTTTCCGGCTCCGGGTGCATCTCCACGATAATGCCGTCGGCGCCGACCGCCGCCGCCGCGCGGGCCAGCGGAATCACGTACTTCCAGTTGCCCGCGGCATGACTCGGATCGACAATCACCGGCAGATGCGTCAATTCCTTCAACACGGGAACGGCGCTGATATCCAGCGTGTTGCGCGTCGCCGTTTCGAATGTCCGGATGCCGCGTTCGCAAAGCACGACGTTGGGATTGCCTTCGGAAAGAATATATTCCGCCGACATCAGCAGCTCCTCAATGGTCGTCATCATGCCTCTTTTCAAAAGCACGGGTTTGCGCGCGTGACCGACCTTTTTCAGCAGGGCGAAATTCTGGACATTGCGCGCCCCTATCTGTAGCATATCCGCGTAGGATTCCACAAGATCCACGTCGGCCGGATTGACCACTTCCGTGACCGTCGGCAGTCCCGTTCTGGCGCTGACCTGGTTCAGGATCTTCAGCCCTTCCTCCTCCATGCCCTGGAAGCTGTAAGGCGACGTGCTCGGCTTGTAGG
>ERZ795047.343-NODE-343-length-59071-cov-8.082334_pt1 | contig 59071 bp, 51 predicted proteins | sample MGYA00375131_ERZ795047 | MGnify/ENA primary metagenome ERZ795047 (study PRJEB30176, sample SAMN05720228) | activated sludge metagenome | isolation source: Anaerobic digester | place: Japan | collected 2015-05-20 ... | reverse complement strand
AGGCATGCAGACCGGGAACTCCAGCCTTTAGAATGACTTGCGAAAAGGATGGAGAAGCGTCAGTTTCCTTGCTAGGCTAAAGTATGGTAAGATGCTGTAGGGCCGGTCAGCGTCATGCCAGCGTTTGCGCTACCTGGCCATGCATCATTGTTGGAGGGTTTGCTGGTGAGCGAGAAACGTCTTTTTACATCAGAATCAGTTACTGAAGGCCATCCGGATAAGGTTTGCGACCAGATCGCTGATGCTGTTCTCGACGCTATCCTCGAGAAGGATCCCTGGGCCAGAGTGGCCTGCGAGGTATGCGCTACCACAGGTCTTGTATTGGTTATGGGCGAGATAAGTTGCCACTGCTACGTGGAGATACCCGAGATTACACGGGAAACCATACGCGATATCGGGTACACCAGAGCAAAATTCGGATTTGACGGTGATACGTGTGCGGTCATTACGTCCATAGACCAGCAATCGCCGGATATCAGTCTTGGTGTTGACAGGGCGCTCGAGGTTAGAAGCTCGTGTGGGGGCGGCACACGAGGTGCGGATGAATGCGACCTAATTGGCGCTGGGGACCAGGGTATGGTCTTCGGTTATGCCTCGCGCGAAACTGACGAGCTCATGCCTCTTCCCATAACGTTGTCGCACAATCTTGCCAGGCGGCTTGCTGAGATCAGAAAGACCGGTGTAGTTGATTACCTAAGACCGGATGGAAAAACACAGGTTACTGTGGAGTACGAAAACGGGAGGCCGGTTCGGATCGATACGATCATAGTATCGGCTCAGCATGATGATGAGGTTTCCCAGGAAACGCTGACTTCCGGAATTATTGAATATGTTATAAAGCCCGTAATCCCAAGTGACCTGATCGATGCCGATACCCGGATCTTAGTAAATCCTACAGGCCGGTTCGAAAAGGGAGGACCATCTGCTGACTCGGGCCTCACTGGAAGGAAATTGATTGTTGATACGTATGGTGGCATGGCAAGGCATGGGGGAGGCGCTCTGTCAGGCAAGGACCCCACCAAGGTGGACAGGTCTGCAGCTTATGCCGCGAGGCATGTGGCAAAGAACCTCGTTGCCGCGGGTGTGGCCGACAAATGTGAGGTTCAGATTGCCTATGCGATAGGAGTCGCCCGCCCTGTATCGATTTCGGTCGACACTTATGGAACGGGCGCTATCCCAGATGAACGGATAACCAGGATAGTGCGTGAGGTCTTTGACCTTCGACCTGAGGCGATAATACGCAAATTCGATCTGCGTCGCCCTATATACAGGCAGGTTTCCGTATATGGCCACTTCGGAAGGCCCGACCTCGATCTGCCTTGGGAGGCGTTGGACATGGTTGAAGAGGTGCGTAAGCGCATGTAAGGCATGCGCCTGCAATATTCGGTCACGACTGGGGGGCATGAGCGCTCCCCAGTCGTGGTATTGGCACCGTGGTGAGGTGAACGAAGCTGGATCTTGTAGAGGGAATCATCGACAGGGTGACCTTCCGCGACGAGGATACTCTTTATACTGTGGCCCGCATTAGCACGGATAGCGGAATGATGACGGCCGTCGGTCCATTCAGCTCAGCCACGCCTGGCCAAGCTGTGAAGTTGACTGGAGACTGGGTTGTTCACAGGTCATACGGGCGCCAGTTCCGAGTCGCGAAGATGGAAGTAATTGCGCCGGCTACTGTTGAGGGGATAGAGAAATATCTTGGCTCCGGGTTGATCCCCGGCATAGGACCTGTAACCGCGAAGAGAATCGTAGAGCATTTTGCCATGGAGACGTTAGAAGTCATCCAGTCCTGTCCTGACGCCCTGTTGAAAGTGCCGGGTATTGGCCCGAAACGTGCAGCGCAGATTGTGAAAGCCGTGGAAGAGCATAAGTCTATTGAGAAAGTGATGGTCTTCCTACAGTCGCACGGGGTGAGCCCCACGTATGCTGCGAAGATTTACAAGCGTTACGGAGACGATGCTGTAGCGATTGTTAGTAGAAACCCTTATCAACTTGCCGATGACATTTACGGGATAGGTTTTAAGACCGCCGATAAGATAGCGAGGGAGGTCGGGGTCGACAAGGATTCACCATACCGCGTCAACTCGGGAATCAAGTACTGGCTGGCCAAGGCGTCAGATGATGGCCATTGCTACTCGGTGGCGGAGGATGTTATACGTGAGGTCGCAGCCGAGCTGGACGTTTCGGAGGACTTGGTTAAGCAGGGCCTTGGGGCCCTGGAGGAATCGGGCGAGGTATTCTGCGAGCGCGAATCGTCGGTATGGCTGGGCCCATTCTATCATTCTGAGCGTGGTGTTGCGAAACGCCTTTGGGAACTGAATCATGGCAGGATGTGGCAGTTAGATGCGCTATCCGATGAAGAACTCGGTCGGGCTCAGGCTGAGGCGGGATTAACCCTTGGAGCACAGCAAAAGCAGGCAATAGTCCGGGCTTTTCAATGTGGAGTCATGGTTCTTACCGGGGGCCCTGGAACCGGAAAGACTACTACCCTAAAGCTGATGATTGACCTTTTCGAAGGTAGGGGACTCCGTGTGATGCTGGCGGCGCCTACTGGAAGGGCTGCGAAGAGGCTTTCGGAAGCGAGCGGGAGACAGGCGAAGACTATACATAGGCTTTTGGAGTTTGAACCCGGCGAGGAGGGATGGCGTTTTGCACGGGGGGTATCGAGCCCGCTCGAGTGTGATGTGCTGATTGTGGATGAAATGTCTATGGTGGATATTCTTCTCATGAACAACATGCTGAAGGCTGTTAAACCTGGAACTAGGCTGATTCTCGTTGGCGATGTCGATCAGCTTCCATCTGTGGGCCCTGGAAACGTGTTGCGAGACATCATTGCCTCCGGCGTGGTGGAGGTCGTCGTCTTGGATGAGGTTTTCAGGCAAGCTCCAGGAAGCATGATCGTTTCAAATGCGCACCGAATAAACCGGGGCGAATTTCCCCACCTCAGAGGCGCACGGGACTTCTTCTTTGTGGACAAGGAAGATCCTGAAGAGGTGGCTCAGGCCGTCGTTGATACGGTTAAATCGAGGCTTCCCAGGTATCTCAAGTGTAACCCTGTTGATGACATTCAGGTCCTCTCGCCTATGCGGCGAAGCGTCACCGGCGTCGACAATCTAAATGTACTCCTGCGAGATGCTCTGAACCCTGCGAGGCAAGGGGTATCCGAGCTAAGATACGGGGCTACGGTTTTCAGGCGTGGTGACAAGGTAATGCAGATTCGCAACAACTATGAGCGAAGGGTGTATAACGGTGATATGGGCCGGATCGTGTGGATCGATCCGGAGGAAGGCGAGGTTGTAGTCAGATATCCTGAAGCTGAAGGCGACCGTAATGTCACGTATCTCCAAGATGACCTGGACGAACTAGTCCTTTCCTACTGCGTGTCAGTGCACAAGAGTCAGGGGAGCGAATATACGGCGGTGGTCATTCCTGTCACCACTCAGCACTACGTTATGCTGCAACGGAATCTCATCTATACTGCGGTCACCAGAGCGAAGGAAGCTGTGGTTATGATAGGAACCAAGAGGGCGCTTGCAATCGGCATAAAGAATGCATCCCTGCTAAAAAGAAGGACAATGCTGGCTGAGAGACTTAGAGATCTGGCAGAGTCTACAGTATGAGAAGGAGACATGCTAGCAACAGATGGTGTTAGCCAGGATGATTTTGCCGCTTAATGGAGGAAAATGGTGGCCTATGCAGAAGCTAAATGGCATCATGACCTCCAGAGGTGGGCCGACGCCATGTTCCATTCCTACCTGATATTCTCCGAGCCCAAGGTTTGGGCTGGATTCGGGCGTTCGCCCGAGTTCGAATGGATGTTCTTGAACACGCGATCCCCGACCGACCTAGTAGTTCTCACGCCTCCCCTGCCTGTAGCCATTGCAGAGCTTGTGGCGCGCGAGCTGAATGCATCGATTCCCATTGATGCCCCGCCCGAGCGGGCATTGAAACGTGGGCGCCGCATAGCCAAGTCTGTTCTATCAGCTGTCGGATACGGCGGTCGGTCTCGTCTTCCGCGGCCGATGCTCCTGTCGGCGTCTTCATTTGATTCGTCTGTTCATGGATTAGACTTGCCGCCGTCTGATGTCTTGAAGGCATGCATAGACGAACTGGGAGGCCGTGCGCTTTTAGACGAGGAGGCCAAACGGGCTCTGGCTGATGCAGGTCTGTGCGGTCTGGACCGTGCGGACCATCTGCTGGGTGCCATGGTTTTGGACGGCAATGCCACAATCCTCCCAGGAGTGGGCATAACCAGCATCGGCGGCTTCAAATGCAACAGATGCGGTTCCAGAGGGCCTTTTCTTCAACTTCCATGTGCCAGATGCGGCAGAGACATTTGTGCAGTCTGTTCGGAGTGCAGGAATATGGGAATTGTTAGAGAGTGTACGCCTATCTATCTTGTCAACCCGCCTTACGTTGGCACCTCAATCATCGGGTCAGTTGCCGACAAGGCGAATATGGTAATGCCGCACGCGCTTACTCCTGCTCAGGTAGATGCTGCTCGGGCCCTTGTGGAATGGTACGAGACGGACGAATCCCCTGAGGCTATTGTGTGGGCAGTATGTGGCGCAGGAAAAACCGAAGTCTCGTACGGCCTAATCGCTGCTGCCCTGCAGGCAGGCAAGCGTGTGGCATACGCGGCGCCGCGCAGAGACGTAGTGGCAGAGCTGTCTCCGCGCATACAGTCGGCCTTTCCAGCGGCTCGGTGCGGCGTCTTCTATGGAGGCTCTTCAGAACGGTATTTCGGAGCCGACATAACTCTTCTCACCACCCACCAGGCGATGCGATTTTACGGAGTTTTCGACCTAGTGATAATAGATGAAGCGGATGCGTTCCCATATTACGGCTCTGAAGCGCTTGCCGCTTCGGTCGACAGGTCATTGGCCTTTGGCGGACGTACGGTGGTGCTCACGGCCACGCCGTCTTTAGGGCACATAGCCAGAATAAAGGCGGGTACTCTGCCCTGTTTCAAGATATCGGCGCGTCATCATGGTCATCCTCTGCCAATGCCTGTGGTGATCGAGATGGGGGACAAGCCCCAGGAACCTGTCGTTGCCGAACTTGCTACAGCTAGTCTCGAACGAGGATGCCCGGTCTTGGTTTTCGTTCCCACACGCCATCGTGCCCCAGAAGTGGCGGAATATCTATCTCAAACTGTGCCAGATGCGAGGACAAAGTGGGTCCATTCAGGCGATGCAATGCGCGACAGCAAAAGGAGAATGTTGGCAGAAGGTGAATGTGAAGTTCTGGTCAGCACATCGGTGATGGAAAGGGGCATTACAGTAGACGGGGTCGATGTAATAGTGGCTGACGCGGATTGGGAGACTGTCTTCGACTGCAGGGCGCTTGTGCAGATGGCTGGGCGGGTAGGGAGGACGGCATCGAATCCGACAGGGAGTGTGTGGTTCACGTGCTCAAGGGAGAACAGGCAGATTCAGGCTGCGCGGGAGATGATTGACGAAATGAACCGGGATGCGGCGTCCCGGGGCTTTTTAAATGCTGGGAGTGAGGTATGAAGCATGATTCAGCTGTCACGCTTTCGGGATTTTGTGGACACAGTGCTGTTCGGAGGGGAGCTTCGTTGCGCGTCTTGTGGGCGGATAGCTGATAGAAGTGGAATGTGCAGCCAGTGCAAGGAAAGGATCGCTTATGTCCTTCCCCCCGTCTGTTCGCTATGTGGTACTCCCCTCAGGCTGCTGGGGCCAAAAACACGAGGCGAACCTGCTTCAAACCCGGAGAATCAGGTATGTTCGGGATGTGCGACGACTCGGCACTACTTCGAGCGCGCAAGGGCTGTTGCAGTATATAATGGCGCGGCGCGGGATCACATTCATGAGCTGAAATACAGGGCGCGAACGGAACTCGTTGCGCCGCTTGCCCGAATGATGGCGGAGGTGGCCATCGGCGACGGGATGGCCGGGGAATGCCAGTGTGTAGTCCCGGTTCCGCTTCACCCTGAGAAGGCGGCTAGGCGCGGTTTCAACCAGGCTCAGCTGCTTGCAGAAGATGTGGGACGGCTCTTGGGGATTCCGTTGGAGGCCAAAGCCCTCCAACGTCAGCGAAGCGCGGGCAGCCAGACATTTTTGGATAGGCGTGATCGCCGAGCAAACGTGATACAGGCTTTCTTGTGCCCTTTTCCAGCTCTCGTTTCCCAACGCAATGTGCTTCTCGTAGATGACGTTCTGACTTCTGGCGCCACTGCTGACGGGTGTTCCAGGGCTCTCCTGATGGCCGGGGCGGCGAAAGTATACGTTCTGACATTTGGCGTGTCAGTGGCGGATGAGAGGGATTGGTTTGAGGCTCCGGGAAGCAGCCGAGCATGAGGGTTACAGGCCTTACTTTCGAGTCTCTCTTTGAGGGGCACGGAGATTAGGTTTAGCAGTTCATCATGTCGAAGCGCAACTCAGATCGGAAAATGAACTGTGGGCGGTATTCTCTTTCCAGTATCAGATGGCTCCTGTCAATGCGGCCTTTTGCGATCGGCCCGAGCCTGGAGATCATAGCTGGTCTATCAGCGGCTAGCGGTGGCCCAGTACTGGTTTTGGTTAAGACATTGGTTGCGCACAGGACTTCTCAGGATATATAATTAACTCCAAATCCAGCCGTGAGCGCGCTTGGGGCGCGCAGATTGCTTTTGAACGCAGGCATCATCATGGTATTGGCAATTTCGGCATGAGGGTTTGTTGATCCAGTCAGGATGAGCGAGCCCGTCAACTCCGTTGCCATCAGTTTTTCTCAAGAGACGGTTGGCGCGGTGGCGGGCATAATGTTATCTATAGACATGGTTATATGGAGGTATGATTGTTGACACCGGATACGGCAAAACCGTGGCACGCAGTTGTTTATGGGGAAGCTCTCGTAGAACTAAGAACCTCGCGGCAAAGTGGGCTTTCGGATGAGGAGGTTAGGGCCAGGCTTGAAGAGTATGGCCCAAACATGTTGGCAGAGCCGCCGCGACGGACGATTTTCCAACAGTTCTTGGCGCAGTTCAAAGATTTCTTGGTGATTCTTCTCCTAATATCGGCTGGTGTGTCCGGAGTTGTGGGCGAAGTCGAGGATGCTTTAGTTATCATTGCAATAGCCATAGTAAACGCCGTCATCGGGGTAATTCAGGAACAACGAGCGGAGAATGCGCTTGAAGCGCTGAAAAAGATGGCATCACCTAAGGCCAGAGTCATTAGGTCCGGTGAGCCGAGGGTTATTGACGCGTCGACTCTGGTTCCGGGCGACATAATCCTTATCGAGGCTGGTGACAGCGTTCCTGCAGACGCGAGGCTCATCGAGTCCGGCATGTTGAAGGTGGATGAGTCGTCGCTTACGGGGGAGTCGGAACCTGTTGAGCTTTGTGCATCGGCGGTGTTGGACGAAGATGCTCCGCTAGGCGACAGGGTGAACATGGTTTACATGGGCAGTTCTGTGTCGTACGGAAGAGGCGTTGCAGTTGTAGTGTCCACTGGAATGTCTACTGAGATGGGGAAGATCGCTGCTCTTCTGCAGGAAGGCAAGGACGAGCCCACCCCTCTCCAAGTCAAACTTGAAGCGGTTGGGAAGAAGCTGGGAATCGCAGCTGTTCTGTTGTGCGTTGGGGTTTTTGCCGCCGGTGTTTTCCGAGGAGAGGCCGCTTTCGACATGTTTCTGACAGCAGTGAGCCTGGCAGTTGCTGCGATACCTGAGGGCCTTCCTGCTATAGTAACAATAGTGCTTTCCATAGGAGTTCAAAGAATGGCGGCCAAGAACGCAATTATAAGACATCTTCCTGCAGTAGAGACATTGGGAAGCGCCGATGTAATCTGCTCTGACAAGACGGGGACATTGACCACCAATCAGATGACGGTTAGGAGGGTCTACGTGCCCGGCAGGGTTCTGGAGGTCAGCGGGGACGGATATTCCGCTGAGGGAGCATTCATAGAATCAGGCACAGAGATAGATGTTTCTGAGGATCCCTCAATCACGCGGATGCTTGCGAGCGCGGTGTTGTGCAATGATGCTAGGGTGAGATCTGTCGAGATAGAAACTTTTGGGAGTGAGGAAAGTCTTGATGACTCGCCCGTTAGGCTGGAGATGATCGGCGATCCCACAGAGGGGGCGATAGTCGTTGCGGGCCTCAAAGCCGGAGTCGACAAAGTTAACCTGACCCAGTGGGCGCCTAGGATAGAGGAGCTGCCATTTGAATCTGAAAGGAAACGGATGACCACCATTCATCGACTTCCCGAAGCCTATCTCAGTTGTACTAAGGGTGCGCCTGATGAACTACTTAAAGTTTGCTCTTCAGTATATGATGGGACGGAGATAATTCCGCTTACTGAGGCTTTGCGTGAGGAGATCCGTAGAGTCAACGCCGAGATGGCCTCATCTGCCCTTCGGGTGTTAGCGGTGGCTCAAAGAGAATTCGACGAGCTGCCCCCAAAGATCAGCGTAGACACTATCGAGAATGGCCTCGTTTTTCTTGGCTTAATTGGCATGCAGGATCCGCCTCGGGCTGAAGCAAAAACCGCTGTTCAAGAATGCTTTGATGCCGGGATAACGCCGGTCATGATCACCGGGGATCATAAGGTGACGGCAGTTGCGGTGGCAAGAGACGTGGGGATCATGACGCCTGACACAATCGCTATCACCGGCGCCGAGCTTTCGCAGATGTCTAATGAGGAATTAGACGATGCCGTAGACCGAGTCAGGGTTTACGCCAGGGTTGCGCCTGAACACAAGGTTCGCATTGTTGACGCATGGAAACGCAAGGGACATATCGTAGCGATGACCGGTGACGGAGTCAATGACGCTCCAGCCTTGAAACGTGCCGATATTGGCGTGGCTATGGGTATTACAGGCACAGATGTCGCAAAGAGCGCGGCTGACATGATAATCACAGACGACAACTTCGCCACGATAGTGACTGCGGTTCGCGAGGGTCGGGTGGTCTTTGATAACATAAAAAAGTCGGTGCAGTATCTGGTATCGTGCAACGTGGGAGAGATTATAGTAATATTTGCAGCTATCATGCTCGGGCTTCCCAGGCCACTGTTGCCTATTCAGATACTCTGGCTCAACTTGGTGACAGACGGTCTGCCAGCGCTGGCTCTTGGAGTTGATCCTCCGGCTCCTGATTTGATGAGGAGAAAGCCTCGCAGAGGAAACGATGATGTTTTGGGGCATGCGGCCGTCAGCAGGCTAGTTGTGTATGGGATATCAGTAGCGTTGCTGGGCCTGTCGTCGTTTGCTATGGGGCTTGGATGGCCCGGACCGCTCGATACGTCTGCGGCAAGTCTCGCGGAGGCTCGGACTATGTGTCTTCTTACTATGAGTTTCTGCCAGCTAGTTCACGCCTTCAATTTCAGATCGGAGCTTGATTCGTTGTTCAAAGTGGGGATGTTTACCAACAGGCGGCTAGTCATGGCTTTTGTTGCATCAGCCATACTACAGTTGGCAGTCGTGTACATGGCGCCCATCCGCGGCTTCTTTGATCTTGTGGATGTGCACGGGGAAAAGCTCGTCAACTCTCTGGCATTGGCTTTGATCATGCTAGTAGTTGGGGAGGTTACCAAATTCGTTTCCCGAGAAGTGAGCCGGCGACGCGGTCACGAGGCGTGAGAGCTTCGAGTGCTGTCACGGCTGAACGTCTGCATTGGAAGGACACGCATTTCTCCGACTGCCGCAGGATTTTTCCCACAAAGGGTGAAGTACTGAAGCAGCCGATGTGCGCCACAACTAGTTCGGAAGGGGCTGGTATGAATGGAGATCACAGTTGTAGGTCGCAATATTGCTGTCACAGATGCTCTACGGGCCTATGCTGAGAAGAAGGTTGATAAGCTCCAGAAGTACTTCGAGCGCGAGATTGTGGATGCTCAGGTTACCATGGCAGTTGAACGAGGCATTCACACAGCGGACGTAACGATTCAAGTCGATGGTCTGCTGCTCCGTGGTGAAGAACGAACCGGTGACATGTATGCATCGATTGATGGCGCTGTGGACAAGATTGAAAGGCAGATAAGAAAGCACAAGACTAGAATAAATAGGAAGCTAAGGCAGGATGGCAATAGGCTGGTGGAATCCGCTGTCGGTCATGGGGCTGCTGCGGATGCGTCTGAACCCTCCGAGCTCAAAGTAGTCAGGGTTAAGAGATTTGCGATGAAACCCATGTCGGTTGAAGAGGCCATTATGCAGATGGAACTCTTGGGGCACGACTTTTTCGTTTTCATGGATGACTCCACTGAAGATGTGAATGTGGTCTACAAGCGCAAAGACGGGAACTACGGTTTGATAGAACCCGAATTCTAAACTGCGCGGGGATCCTGCGTAGCGGGGCGGTGCATATTGCATCGCCCCCGATATATTTGGAAGTCATTTGGCGTGTGACGGGGGTGGTCATCGTGGACGGACTGGTGGCACTGGTTTTCGAAGGCGGGAGGCGGCAGGGCGAAATCAGCGGATGGGTTGAGCGGGTCAGAGAGGAGCTGGCGATATCTCTCTGCAGAAAATTGGCGTCGTCGGGGGTATTCGATGATGTCGTGTTGATAACTGACGGACCTGCGCTTGCCGACCGAGCTGGTGCTATCGACGGAGTATCTGTTGAGCTCGACCGTTGCTGTGACAACTACCATTTCGGAGCAAGGCTTGTGCAGGCGTTGCAGGCCCGGGCCGCCATGGGATTTGTCTACATGGGTGGAGGTTCGGGCTTCTTCATGACTGTCCCGGAAATTGTGAACTTTGCGGAAATGGTCAAGAATAACCCTGAGGCCATTGTGGCCAACAACCTCTTCTCAGCCGACATGTTCGGAACCGCTAGTTCAGACGCTATTGCTCGCCTAAATCTTCCGTCGAATGACAATTCTGTGCCTATGATTGCCGGTGCCGCCGGAATGGATCTGGTGGCGTTGCCGCCTTCAGTCGGATCGGTTTTCGACGTGGACACGCCCTCGGATTTGCTGGTGTTAGCGTCGGTCATCCCTCAGCTTGCCCCCGAAGAGACGGCTGTACTCGATGCAATACGCTCAGGCCCGATAGAGCCTGCCATGAGTCGTCTTGCCGAGGCCAGGGAGGTGTTAGGCAGAGATTTTGCCGAGGTTGGCCTCTTCGGACGAGTCTCCCCGGCTACGACAATGGACCTGAATACTTGCACCCGTTGCAGGCTGAGAGTGTTTTCTGAGGAGCGCAACATGAGAGCTCTTGGCCGGGACGTGCCTGGGGGCGCGCGGAGCCTCATCGGCAAGCACATAGAAGCAGTTGGACCGGAGGCTTTCTTCGCTGATCTTGCATGGTGCTGTGACGCAGCATTCATCGATACGCGAGTTCTTTTCTTCCACATGCGGGCGGACTTGTCGCAGGAGGAGAGATTCGCGTCCGATCTTTTCCTCTATGATAGGTTGGCGGATAATGGCGTTGCGCGGTTCGTGAAGGCGGCTGCTGAGGCCGGGCTGCCGGTGACACTTGGAGGCCACTCCCTTGTCTCTGGCGGAGTCAGACTGCTTGCTGCAGCAGAACATGGCGGGAGATGTGATGTGGTATAATTGCTTAGTCGGCAAAGATACAAGCGAGGTGGCCATGGGTGTTAAACCTTTTCAAGCGGATATTTGATGTGAATGCCAAGGAACTGAGGGATCTGGGCACCAGGGTAGATGCGGTATCGGCTCTCGCCCCCGAGGCCCAGCGGGCCACAGATGAACAGCTGCGCGCCCGCACCGGAGAGTTCAAAGGCAGAATAGAGCGAGGGGAGCCACTGGACTCGATTCTTCCAGAGGCTTTTGCAACAGTCCGCGAGGTCGCCCGGCGAACCATAGGACTTTACCCATACGATGTGCAAGTGATGGGCGGCATAGTGCTGCACGAGGGGAAAATTGCCGAGATGAAGACTGGCGAAGGCAAGACCCTAGTGGCCACCATGCCAACTTACCTCAATGCCCTTGAAGACCGGGGTGTGCACATCGTCACTGTCAACGATTATCTGGCCCGTCGCGACGCTGAATGGATGGGCCCCATATACAATGCCTTAGGCCTCACCGTAGGAGTGATTGTCCATGACCAACAGGGAACTGCGCGCAAGGACGCCTACATGGCAGATATCACCTACGGGACGAACAACGAGTTCGGATTCGATTATCTTCGTGACAATATGGTTACTTCGATGGATGGGCGTGTCCAGCGCGGACATAACTACGCGATAGTCGACGAAGTCGACTCGATCCTCATTGATGAGGCTCGAACCCCTTTGATCATCTCTGGACAGGCAGAAGAGTCCACGGAGAAGTACTTCGTCTTTGCAAAGATTGCTCAAAGCCTCAAAGAGGAAGAAGACTACACGGTGGACGAGAAAGCCAAAACGGTGTCGATCACTGAATCAGGGGTTGCGCGGGTGGAAAGATGGCTAGGCGTGAGCAACCTGTATGACGAGGAGAACATAGAGCTGACGCACCATCTGAATGCAGCTTTAAGAGCTAAGGCTTTGATGCGGCGGGATAGAGATTACATTGTCAAGGACAACGAAGTCATCATCGTAGATGAATTCACGGGAAGGCTCATGTTTGGGAGGCGTTACAGCGATGGACTGCACCAGGCGATAGAGGCCAAGGAGAACGTTCATGTCCAGCGCGAGAGCCAGACATTGGCGACAATAACCTTCCAGAACTACTTCCGCATGTACCAAAAGCTGGCAGGCATGACAGGCACTGCAGTCACTGAGGAGAATGAGTTCATAAAGATATATAATCTGCCGGTGGTGCAGATACCTACTGCGAAGCCCATGATCAGGGAGGACCTGCCTGATGCGGTCTACAAGACTGAGCGAGCGAAGTTCCAGGCCGTGGTCGATGAGATTTGCGAGAGGCATGCCACTGGGCAGCCGCTTCTTGTAGGGACCGTCTCAATCGAGAAATCCGAATTGCTTTCGGATATGCTTTCCAAAAGAGGCGTCCCCCATCAGGTGCTCAACGCGAAGAATCACGAAAAGGAAGCCGAGATCATAAAACTTGCCGGGCAACCTGGCGCAGTTACTATTGCAACAAATATGGCGGGACGCGGAACGGATATTGTACTGGGACCGGGCGTCCCAGAGCTTGGCGGACTTCATGTAATCGGCACTGAGCGGCATGAGAGCCGTAGAATCGATAATCAGCTGCGCGGGAGATCAGGGAGGCAAGGCGATCCCGGCTCTTCCAGGTTCTATGTGTCTCTCGAGGACGACTTGATGCGCCTCTTCGGAGGAGACTACATCTCCGGAATGATGGAGCGTTTCGGCTGGACCGAGGATGAGGCGATCGAACATCCCACCCTGACAAAGGCGATCGAGCGCGCTCAACAGAAGGTGGAGGGACGCAACTTCGAGATCAGGCGGCAAGTTCTCGAATACGACGATGTCATGAACAAGCAGCGCGAGGCGATATATGCCAGGAGGGCGGCGATCCTCGAAGGAACCGACCTGAGGGACCAAGCCATAGAGCTCGTAGGCACGATGGTGGAAGGTTTGGTTAGAGCGTATGCCGATGAGAAGCTTGGACACGGCGAATGGAACTTGCGAGGGCTTTCCATGGAAATAGCCAGCATACTCAATGTGAGATCCGGGCCCGATCTTGAAGCGCGGGAGTTCCATTCCTGGACAGAGCTTCACGAAGCCGTGCTCACTATATTCATGCGGGCATACGAGCAAAAGGAGGCTGCAGTAGGCGCCGAACGCATGCGTGAGCTGGAACGTGCTATCATGCTCTACTTGATAGATTCCAAATGGGTGGATCATTTACAGGCTATGGACATGCTCCGAGATGGAATAGGGCTTAGGGCCTATGGTCAGCTGGATCCCCTTGTTGAGTATAAGCGGGAATCATACATGATGTTCAACGATCTACTGAGGAGCATTGGTGAAGATTTTGTGAGGTACGTATTCCGAGTCCGAATCCGCATTGAGGGCGAGTCGGAATCGGCGTCGCCTCAGGATACGGGTGCGGCTGCCGCAGCCGCTGGCCTCCGTCGCCCGAAGTATGCTGTATCTACCAACAGAGGCACTGATTCATCAACCAAAGCGCCGGCGAGAAGAGATGGCAAGAAGATCGGAAGAAACGATCCCTGCCCATGCGGCAGCGGCAAGAAATACAAGAAGTGCTGTGGCGCCCAGAAGTAAATCAGATAAGGGTGATGAGTATATGCGAGCTGAGCTTGAACAACCCATAGAGCTGCTTAGCGAGAGAATCGATGAAATGAGGACCTATCTTTGACATACCTGGTAAGTTGGAGCGCCTTGCTCAATGCGAGGCTCGAGCTGCTGAGCCGGGGGTGTGGGAAGATCGTGATTCAGCGCAGTCGCTGATGCAGAAGATATCGAGATTGCAGGCGGAAATTGCCTCTTATGATTCGATCGTTTCAAGATTTGAAGACCTGAAGATACTGGCTGAACTTGCAGATGAAGAAGATGACGAGGACGCGATAGGGGAGTGCTTTGAGGAGATCGAAGCTCTTGAGTCAGCAGTGGACAAGGTGGAGATTTCCCATCTGCTTTCAGGGCCTCATGATTCTGCAAATGCCATCATGTCGATACATCCGGGCGCTGGGGGCACTGAGAGCCAGGACTGGGCCGAAATGCTTATGCGAATGTATGCAAGGTGGGCTGAACGCAATGGCTATACCGTTGAGGTAGCCGATCTGCTGCCAGGCGAGGAGGCCGGCATAAAGAGTGCAACATTGATCATGCATGGACACAACGCCTATGGATACCTGAAGAATGAAAAAGGAGTCCACAGGCTGGTGCGGATATCTCCGTTCGATGCTTCTGCACGTAGGCATACATCCTTTGCCTCAGTCGACGTAGTGCCTGAAATGGCTGAAGAGGACGTAGAGATCGACACGGCAGACCTCAAGATAGATACGTATCGTTCAGGAGGAGCTGGTGGGCAGCACGTCAACAAGACAGACAGTGCTGTGAGGATTACGCACCTTCCCACAGGCATTGTTGTTCAGTGCCAGAACGAACGGTCGCAGCACAGCAACAAGGAGACTGCAATGAGGGTGCTCAGGGCTCGACTGGCGGAGCTTCAGAGGGAGGAGAAGGAGAAGGAATTGTCCGCTATGCGTGGCGAACAGCACGAGATAGCCTGGGGAAGCCAGATCAGGTCATATGTTTTCCAGCCCTATACCATGGTCAAGGATCACAGGACAGAGTTGGAAACTGGAAATGTGGACGCCGTTATGGATGGAGAAATCGACGAGTTCATCGAGGCGCAACTGAGATTGAGCGCTGCCTCTGCTAACCGAGACGCAGGGAGTGAGTAGCATGGCTCGTCGCGTCAGCCCCCGGAGAATCCCGCGGATCGCCATCATCATGCTTCTTTTGGTGGCCGCCACAGAGGTGGCAGTGCCTTTCTATGTCGAGAAAAAGGTGGAATCCGCAGTAAGAAGCGGTTTTGCTTCTGCCGAATCGATTTCTGTGGCGGCACGAGCGATGCCTGCTCTGAAACTCTTATATGGACACTTTGACAGGCTTTCAATTGATATTGAAGAAGCTGTGTCCTCGGGCTTTGTGATCAGGCGAATTTCGCTTGACTCGTCCGATGCTCGAATCCCTCTGGGAAGATTCGAACCGGGATCTAGCCGCTGGGCTCGTGCTCTCGGCAATTCCCAGCTGGAGGTCATTATAGATGAGAGCGATGTCAATGACTACTTAGGTCACAGGGACGATTACCTTCGCGCCTTCGGTGTTCGGTTCCACCCCGGAATCGCAGAATTGGCGGGACGGCTTTTCCTTGGCGGCTTCAGTGTGGGCGTTGAATCGCAGGGACATTTTAGCATAGGAGACGGAGTCAAACTAGTCTACGTAGTTGACAAGCTCATTGTGGAGAAGAGTGAAGTTCCAGCTTTTATTGTGGACATGTTCGAAGATGGGATAGCTATTGGGATCGACCTTTCGGATCTCCCCTTTGACATAGAGTTAGAAAGCGTTGAAGTGGGCGAAGGCATGGTCCGTCTGCTGGGTCGCACTTCGGAGGGAGGCAGTCTGTGATGGGCCACAGGAAACCTCGGTCTATTGGGTGGCTGATTGCGCTGATCGTGTTGGCTTCAGTATCATCTGCTTGGATAGCCTGGCAAAGAAATCGTGTTGAGAAGGCTAACAGTGTTGTTGAGCTTTGCATGGATTACAGCGAAATCGCTCTTTACAGTCGCCGCGTTGGCATCAATATCGAGGACTGCCTGCGAGGCCTCGCTGAGGAGGGTATTGTCTCGGTCGCCTTGGAGGAGGATACCCTAGGCTCGATGGAGACGGCTGGGGAGATCGTGATCATCAGGGGCTCTGAGGCGCTTGCACTGGGATCGAACGGAAGCCCGTACAGGGATATCCTGTTGGCGGTTGCAGAGATGGAGGTCTTTTCACCTTCGGATACTATTGTCATCCCGTGCAATGTGGACGCCGCAACTTTTCTTGCGAACCGCTTGACTTTGCGTACGTGCGATGGGCCTTCCATCTCCGTGATCAGGGCGGGAGATGCAACGGGATACGCAGTCTCTCTTCCTGTCGATGAGGCACGCAAGCTCAATCTGGGAATCCGCCCGTCGAAGACGGCGCAAGTGCAGGCTGCCGGGCTCCGTGTGGTCGTTAGATTTTCCAACTTCCCCAATGTGTCGGAAAAGTGGATAGACTCTGTGATGACATTGTCAGCTGTCGGTGCTATTCCGGATTGCGTCATATTCGCTGGAACTGAAGTCCTGGGTTATCCGCGATTTGTATCCGCTACAGTGTGCGGACTGGATCGCTTGGGAACAGTTTATGGCGACATAGAATTCCAGAATCAAGCAGGCGGACGCCAGCTGGCCCGGGCTCTCGATTACAAGACAGTGCGAGTCCACAGCATTAGCAGGGCGGAAGTCGATCGCGATCTTTCTGTAGCTGCGATGAGAGACAGGTATGCCAGGGCTGTCCGGGAGCGCAACATACGAGTGCTCTACATGCGTCCTATGATGAAGCCCATTGACGAACGCAGTCTCCCCGAGGTTAACCAGTCTTTGGTGGCAGAAGTGGTTAGCGCAATCACGGACCAAGGCTTTTCGCTTGGCCCGGCTGCACCATTCGATCAACTTGATCCTGGGCTTCTTCTGACGCTTCTGGTAGTCTTGGGTGTTGCGGCTGGATGTGTAGTGTTGCTTGATGCCATTTGGGATCTGCCGTTTGCCATATGCATAGGGCTTGTTGCGGTGTTTGCCGCTGGATTTGCTGCTCTTTGGGGATTGGGATATCCGCTCTTGGCGAGGCAATCTGTTGCGCTCGCTGCAGCCATTGCGTTTCCCTCGCTCGCTGCTTTTGTTCTGTTCTGCCCCGATATTCCCGGGAAAACCAGGGATTGCGATACTTGCGACGATGGGGCGCTCTTGGCAAACAAAGACTGGCTGGGATCTTCAGGAACCAAATTCCTTACCGCATCGATGCTATGCCTTGCCGGTGGGCTCATGCTTGCCGCATGCCTTACGAGCCGCGCGTTCATGGTCAAAGGCGAACAGTTTTTGGGGGTAAAGGCAATGCACATCTTCCCAATGTTGTTCGTGTTAGTGGCTTATTGGAAGCGGTATGCGAGACGGGGCAATGAATCGCTCATAGCCTCATTGGCTAGGCTCAACAGATCCAATATCCTCGTGTGGCACGTGATTGTCATTGCGATTCTGGGTGTTGCAGGGCTGATATACATTGCGAGAACTGGCAATACATCGTCTGTTCCGGTAGCGGTTCCCCAATGGGAGCAGAAAATGAGGGCTGCTTTGGAGAACATCTTCCCCGCAAGGCCCCGAACTAAGGAATTCCTCATCGGGCACCCGGCTTTTGTTCTTGCTGGCGCTCTTGTTGCTTTGGGGGAGACTGGTCTACTGTTGCCCATCTCCATTTTGGGCCTCATAGGCCAGATTTCGCTGACGAACACGTTCGCTCATATCCATACTCCCATAAGCCTCACATTGGCCAGGGTCATTATCGGACTGGGGCTCGGGTTTGCGATCGGTCTTGTTGCAACCGTGGTCTATAGGGCCGTAGTTGCCCAGATACGTCGGGCTGCGGGCCGGGAAGGATGATCTTGAGTAAGTGTCGTGCGTGGGAAAGCAGGTGAGTGCAGTATGCGGGTCTTGGTCTCCGGCTACCATGGAATGGGGAATCTCGGAGACGAGGCGGTGCTTGCCGCATTTGTCCAACACCTCAAGGAAATAGATCCGAAGGCAGAGTGTGTGGCGCTCTCTGGCGATCCATCAGAGACTAGCGCGGCACACGGCATAGAGGCGGTGCCTAGGGCGTCGCTTGGAGCTATCATTCGCGAGATTCGCCGGTCTGACATCGTCATAAGCGGCGGGGGCAGCCTCTTGCAGGACGCAACAGGCAAGAAATCGGTCCCATACTATCTTGGCATCATTGCCCTTGCGCGGATGATGGGTCGGCCGGTTTCAGTGTACGCACAGGGAGTTGGCCCTTTGAATCGTGCTTTTTCGAGATGGCTGGTGAAGCGCACGCTTCCTCGGGCCTCCGTCATAACTGTGCGGGATGAGGCCTCTGCCCGTCTGCTGCAGGAGGTCGGCGTTGTGAAGCCTGAGGTCATGCTAGTTGCCGATCCCGCTTTTGGGCTTGTTCCCTGCGACCCGCCGGACGCCATGGCTGTTCAAGCACCGAATACGGTGATGTTCTGTTTGAGGCCATGGCCGGGGCTTGATGGTCGCGAGGCTGAATATGCGTTAGCCATCGACCGTGCAGTATCGGAGCTGGGCATATGCCCTATTTTCCTGGCGTTCCAGCCTGACCGCGATCTTGAGGTGGCTCACCGAATTGCAGATCAATGTAGGGCCGGCGAAAAAAGTCCTGCTGTTATCTCGTGTGACATGGTGCCGGAGGAAGTGCTTGGGTTGATATCCCGAGCTGAGATGGTGGTGGGAATGAGGCTGCACTCTCTGATATTTGCCGCAAATGCAGGGGTGCCCGCTGTCGCAATAGACTACGATCCTAAGATTCGGGCGCACTGCCAACGCGTGTCGGAACCGTACATAGTGGAAGTGGGGGCGTCAGCTGATCAACTCTACGCGGCGATTGCCGGTGCGTGGGCATCTAGGGATGAAACGAGGGCGAGGTTGAGGGAGATTATGCCGACCATAAGAGAGCAGGCGAAGGCGGCTGCGAGCATCTCGCTTTCCCCTATATTGGACAAGCCCGTGACAGAAAGAATGAAAGCCCAAGCGGAGGAAGGCAAAGACTATATGAGGGCGTCAGTTCTTGGATCGCCGGTGGACTGTATTGGCATGGATGATGCAGTATACATATTGATGGAGCGTGCTGCTTTAGGCTTGGGAGCCCATGTGGTGACGATAAACCCCGAGATGGCGCTTGCAGCCAAGCGCGATGCTGAACTCGCTGATGTTATCCGCGGGGCTGACTTGGTTGTTCCAGATGGCGTGGGTGTGGTGCGCGGGCTGAGAATCCTCGGATACAAGCCCCCGGGGAGGGTGCCTGGGATAGAGTTGGCGACGAATTTGATGCGCTCGGCGGCTGGAGGCGAAATGTCATTCTTCCTTGTAGGCGCGGCACCTGGCATCGCCGAGGCAGCTGCAGAGAACATGAGCAAGGAATTCCCTGGCCTCAAGATTGCAGGAACTTGGCACGGTTATTTCTCAGATGCCGAGGAGGAGGAAGTTCTCCGCTGTATTCGCGATGCCGCCCCTAACTTCGTCTTTGTGGGAATGGGAGCGGGAAAGCAGGAAAAATGGATAACGAAGGCGCGCCAGATGGCGCCATGCGCGGTATGGATAGGAGTCGGAGGCTCCTTCGATGTGATGTCCGGAAGTGTGAAGCGGGCGCCCGCTGCCTTTCAGAAGTTGGGCTTGGAGTGGTTATATAGGCTAGTATCAGAACCTCGCAGAGCAAAGAGGATGACGGCTTTACCCGCATTCGTCTTTGCAGTCATGGGTGAGGCTTTTCGCAAGAGCAGAAGGAGTTGATGACGTTGAAAAGAGTCGTGCTCTCAGACCCAGAGGAACTCGCCGCTAAGGCGTGCGAGATCCGCAAGCATGTAATTCGCATGGTTGGCGCCGCATCATCTGGTCACCCTGGAGGCTCATTGTCGGCTGCTGACATTGTGACTGTGCTTTACTTCAACAAGATGAGGATTCGTCCGGATGATCCGACATGGTCTGGCCGCGATAGATTCGTGTTGTCGAAGGGACATGCCGCTCCCGTGCTTTATGCCGCACTGGCTGAAGCAGGTTACTTTCCGGTGGATGATCTGATTACTTTGAGAAGGATCGACAGTTATCTCCAGGGGCATCCCGACATGAATCAGACGCCGGGCGTGGACATGTCCACAGGATCCCTCGGACAGGGGCTCTCTGCAGCGTGCGGCATGGCGATTGCCGCGAAGATGGATGGTGCTGATTGGCGCGTCTATGCCGTCTTAGGTGATGGCGAAATCGAAGAGGGTCAGGTGTGGGAGGCCGCCATGACCGCTGTCCACAGGAAGCTGGACAACCTGACTATATTCGTGGACTGGAATGGACTTCAGATTGACGGGCCTATCCGCGAAGTGAAGTCTGTTGACCATATAGGTGAACGGTTTGCCGCGTTTGGATGGCATGTAATAGAGATAGACGGCCACGACATACCCGCGATAATGGCGGCTATAGACGAGGCCCAGCGAACCAGCGGGAGGCCTACGGCGATAGTCGCTCGAACCGTTAAGGGCAAAGGAGTCTCCTTTATGGAGAACGAAGCAGGATGGCACGGTACTGCTCCCAAACCCGAACAGGTAGAGGCGGCATTGGCGGAACTTGAAGCATCACGAAAAGGCGGTGTGGCGCAATGACAAAGATGATAGCTACCAGAGTGGCCTATGGAGAGGCCCTTGCCGAGTTGGGCGGGATCAACTCGGACATCGTAGTGCTCGATGCCGACCTTTCTGGATCGACCAAGACTGCCGGGTTTGCCTCAAAGTACCCGGAGCGCTTCATACAGATGGGAATTGCTGAGGCCGACATGATGGGCACTGCTGCAGGTCTCGCTGCCACGGGCAAGACAGCGTTTGCAAGCACGTTTGCAGTATTTGCCACTGGGCGCGCTTTCGATCAGGTGCGCCAGAGCATCGCCGCGCCTGGACTGAACGTGAAGATATGCGCGACCCATGCCGGGCTTACAGTGGGAGAGGATGGAGGGTCTCACCAGTCTATCGAGGACATCGCGTTGATGAGAGTCCTTCCCAACATGACTGTGATAGTGCCTTCTGATGCAGTCCAGACTGGGTGGGCAGTTCGTATTGCCGCGGAACAGAAGGGACCGTTCTACCTCAGACTGGGCCGGGCTTCCGTGCCGACGCTTTACGATGAAGACGCCGATTTCGAGCTTGGCAAGGCGAAGACGCTGAGGGAAGGGCAAGATGTAACGATAATTGCGTGCGGGGTCATGGTATCGCGGGCCCTCGAAGCCGCCGACAGGCTCGAGGAAAGAGGGATTCGGGCGCGCGTGCTTGACATGCATACCATAAAGCCCTTGGACGAAGAGGCCGTGCGTGCGGCGGCGGTCGAAACCGGCGCAATCGTCACAGTGGAAGAGCACTCAGTCATAGGAGGCCTTGGTGGCGCGGTATGCGAAACCGTGTGTTCACGTGCTCCGGCGCCAGTGATACGCGTGGGCGTAGCGGATATGTTCGGAAAGTCCGGCAAGCCCGACGAACTTCTGGAAGCTTATGGGCTTACTGTTGAGAACATATCATTTGCTGCAAAGCGCGCCATAGAGATGAAAAGGGCGTAGAAATACATTATAAAAGCAGATGTTGGCCGGAAGCGTCATGTTTTCCGCTTCGCTTCAGCAGGAATTTGCGCCTCTTAAGGAGAACCTGTTTTTGATATACGGTATGCTGTTATAGCCAGCTGAAGATGGGGTGGTTGACCTTGGTCAATATGTACGGGGTTACCAAGGTGTTTCCGGGCAACGTGGAAGCGCTGCGCGGGGTAAACCTTAATATAGACAAAGGGGATTTCGTGTTCATTGTGGGCCCTAGTGGCTCGGGAAAGTCCACGCTCCTTTCGTTGATATACCGGGGGACGGTGCCTACGCGCGGGCACGTCCTGGTTGCCGGGCGCAACGTCGCCCGGCTCAGGTGGCGCGACGTTCCCATGCTCCGGCGTCGGATCGGGGTTATCTTTCAGGACTACAAGTTGCTGCCTGATCGCTCCGTCTATGATAACGTGGCTTTTGCCCTCGAAGTCATAGAGGCGTCTCCGAAGGAGATCGAGAAGAAGGTGCCGCAGGCCCTTTCCATGGTGGGCCTTGCCCACAAGGCTTCGGCCATGCCCGAAGAGCTTGCCGGCGGCGAACAGCAACGTGTGGCCATAGCGAGGGCGATTGTCAACGACCCCCTCATACTCGTAGCCGATGAACCCACGGGGAACCTTGACCCGGATACTACATTGGACATAATGGATCTTTTATGTGACATCAATGTGCGGGGCACTACTGTAGTGATGGCCACGCACAACCATGTAGTGGTGGACAAGATGAGAAAGCGAGTAGTTCAGTTGGAACGTGGCATGATCGTGCGCGACGAGAGGTGGGGAGCTTACTGCCATGAAGCTTAGGACGGTGAAGTCCCTCAGCGGCCAGGCTTTCCGCAGCCTGAAGAAGACACCATCTGTGACATCGATTATCGTGGTAATGGCATGCATGCTGGTCCTCAGCTCTTTCATGCTGGTTGCGGTCAATCTGACGCGCATAGGAAACGAGTTTCAGGCTGGCGTACAGATAAGGGCTTTTTTGTCGCCGGATATGCCGCCCGATGCTGTTGACCGGACGCACGCCGCCATACAGGCTATTCCGGGAGTAGCGTCGGTGAAATACGTGGGAAAGGACGAGGCTCTGCAGAGGCTGGGGAAACAGCTAGGCGAGAACAACTTCTTTCTTGGCGATCTTCCCCGCAACCCGCTGCCCGAATCCTTCGACATATCTCTGTTGCGCGCTGCGGACGCGGATAGGATTGCCGCTGCCGTGCTCGAACTGGATGAAGTTTCCGATGTGAGGTATGCCCCAAAACTCGTAGACCGACTTGTGGGCGTTCTTCGAATATTCTGGGTTGTGACAGGGATAATAGCTGTCTTCGTTTTGGTCGGGGCCAGTCTGATTGTCTCCAACACGATAAAGCTGACGGTATTTGCGCGGCGCAAGGAGATAGAGATCATGAAGTTGGTTGGAGCAACTGACGCGTTCATACTTTTCCCCTTCGTGCTTGAGGGGATAATCATAGGCCTTTTGGGCGCCGGCGCCGCTGCGGTGATTGTGGGCGCTGGGTACCAGGGCTTGGCCAAGTGGATCTCTTCTGTGGCGCCGTTCATGCCGATCGTTACTGATAGCGGCCATCTCGGTTTAGCCATCGTGATAATGCTTTGCTTTGGGGCTGCTGTCGGTCTTGTGGGAAGTAATATTTCGACGAAGCGATACCTTAAAGTTTAGGATACGGGGGTTCCTCCTATGACGCCAGAGGCAAGAAAAGTGGGCATCATTAAAGCTGCGAGGGCAGTCCTTTCCTTGGTTCTCATTATGACGCTTGCTTTTGGGTTCCTTACAGATGTTGCTGTTGCTAGCTCGCAACAGTCGGATATTTCCAGCAAGAGAACCGAACTCAACAGCTTGCAATCTAAGATAGAGCAGATAAGACAGACATTGTCGCGCAAGCAGAAGGAAGAGAAGGACGCACTGCGGGCCCTCCAGAAAACAGAAGAAGAGATCCTTGCGATCGAAACGAGGATTTCTCAGACCGAAAAGAAGCTCAAAGATGCGGAGCAGCAGTTGGTTCAGGTTCAGACTGAGTTGAAGGAAGCCGAGCGCCAGCTTGAGATCGCAACAGCGCAGTATGAAGCCTCGGTTCAAAGTCTCGAAGATAGGCTCGTATTCATTTACAAGCTTGGTCCGGGAACATTGCTGGAGTTGCTTTTTGGCGCATCGAGCTTCTCTGATTTTGTGAGCAGATACGATTATCTCGGGGCAATAGCGAAGCAGGACGCGGACATATATGGCGAGATCAGGGCCGAAAAGGAATCTCTTGAGGAGCAGAAGGAAGGCATCTGTGCCCGAAAGGCCAAACTCGAGGAGACCAGGAGAGAGATAGCCCTCCTGTCGTCCGCCTTGGAGGACGAGCGAAGGTCCATCGAGCCCGTATTGGCTCAACGATCGCAATACGCCAGCAGGGTATCGGCAGAACGTGAGAGATGGGAACGGGAGCTGGCTGAGGAAGAGCGTGCATCGAGGGAGCTGGAACGGATCATCAGGGAGATGCAGGCTAGGACGGGCGGGACAATCAGCTGGACGGGCAAGTTTATCTGGCCTGTTAAGTTCACGAGAATATCAGATGTGTTTGGCTGGCGAGTCCATCCCATATATAAGACCAGACGGTTCCACTCAGGCATGGACTTGGCCGCAAGCACCGGCACTCCTGTTAAAGCTGCTGCTGACGGCAAGGTCCTTTTGGCGGGATGGGTAAATGGATACGGCAACACCGTTATCCTTGACCACGGAAACGGCCTTTCTACGTTATATGGCCATGCCAGCGTTATCACGACAAAAGCTGGCAATGTGGTGCTGCAGGGTGATATTATATGCAAAGTGGGATCGACAGGCGTTTCGACCGGACCTCATCTGCATTTTGAAGTCAGGCAAGACGGGACCCCTCAAGATCCCATGCGTTGGCTGCCCTGAAGATCGACGCCCTCTTGGCGGTTCGATTCTCAGAGCCTTTAGCATAGGATGTATGGACTTGTGAAAGTGGGTGCCGAATCATGTCTTCATATAAGAAAGCGCAGAGATCTGCTTGGCTTGTACTTACCGTAGCAGCAGCAATACTTGTGTGCACGGTGTTGGCTCCATCAGCATTTGGCGTGCCTTCGCCACAGGATGAAGAGGCTGCGCCTAAATTCAAAGATATTCACACCGCCATTGAAGCGATGTATCTTGTCAAGGCTCAGTTCTATAAGCCAGTTTCAGTAGCTGAGCTGATGAAGGCATACTTCGCAAAAGGAACCGTCCCCGGAATGCTGGAAGTGCTCAATGACCCCTATACCAGGTATATGACACCCCAAGACTTCCAGGCCCTCAAAGACGATTCTGCAGGGATATTCGGCGGAATCGGGATCCTTGTTGGCATAAGGGATGATAAGATCACCATAATCAGTCCTATCACGAATACGCCGGGAATGCGTGCAGGACTGATGCCTGGGGATCACATCGTGGAAATTGATGGAGTTTCTACAGAAGGCATGGTTCTGGACCGCGCTGTATCGATGATGCGCGGCGAGCCTGGGACTGTTGTTCGCCTCCTCATTGAACGCAGATATCCGGCCGAAAAGTTCGAAGTGGAAATAGTGCGCGACATCATAGACGCGCCTGCTACCCGTGGCTACATCTTTGACCCCGATGCGGGCATAGGTTATATCGAGCTTCGAACCTTCTCGCAGAAGGCAGGACAGGATATCGAAGAGGAAGTTGAAAGGCTCATGGATGAGGGCATGCGCGGCCTCATCCTTGACCTGCGATATAACGGCGGAGGCCTTGTAACACAAGCTGTAGAGGTTGCAAGCAAGTTCATGCCGCCCGGACCGGTGATGCATGTTAGGGGACGCGATGGTCAGAAGAAAAGCCTTTACACCGTTGGCAGACGTGTTTCCCAGATCCCGTTGGTCGTTTTGGTCAATGAGTACACGGCATCTGCCTCAGAGATCGTTTCCGGAGCATTGCAGGATACGGGCGTAGCCACCATAGTGGGAGTGCCGACGTTTGGAAAAGGGCTCGTTCAGACTCTATTCCCTCTTTCTGATGGTTCGGGGCTTGCGGTAACTACGCAGATATACCTTACGGCGGGAGGACGGGAGATCACGCCTGAAACCCCAATAATGCCGGATGTGAAAGTGGAGGCGTTGACGCCCGAAGAGCTTGAGAAAGCCATGAATGATCAGGCCCGGAATGCCGAGCGCACGGGCCCTGTTACCGCAGAAGATTTGATGCGGATAGATCCTGATTTGGATCCACAGTTCCGACGTGCTCTCGAGATCCTAAGATACCAGATTGAGAAGGATGAGCCCGTCAAGAGCGCCGCGTAGAGCGGAGTGTTGCAGTTGCAGGAATTCCCATTTGGCAACGTGTTCAGAATCATACTGGAGAGCCAGATAGCGTTGTTTCGCTATCCCTCCAGTATGATATGGTTTTGGATTGTAATGAGCATAGTATACTTCCAGTATCGGCGAATGTCGGCCTTGGAAACGCAGATATTTGGCAGACCGAGGCGGAGTGCGATAGTGCGAACCATGTGCTCCCTAGGAGAGGGCATGGTTGGGGGAATACTCGGCAGTTTTCTGATAATCCTGTTTGGCGCTTCAGCGGAAAGTTTGGGTCTTGGGGCGATTTGGTTAATAGCATTGGCGCTGGCATCGATAGATATCAGGTTCATCTGTTTCTCGTATGCCGGCGGCATAGTGTCCCTTCTAAACCTGGCCTTTGGGTGGCCGGATGTGGATGTCACATCAATCATGGCTTTAGTCGGGGTGCTCCATCTTGTGGAATCCGCGCTCATATTGCTCAGCGGGCATCGCGACGCTGCTCCTGTCATAGTATCAGGCCCAGATAACAAGCCTGCAGGCGGTTTCTACATGAGCAAGTATTGGCCTGTTCCCATTGCGATTTTATGGATAACTTACAGTCTCGCTACAACAGGAACCCCGGAAGGCGGAATCGCCATGCCAGATTGGTGGCCGCTTCTTAAGTCCGCTGCACCCCCATCTCCTGACATGCGCGCTGACTACTGGGTCTTGGCCATTACGGTTGCCATGGGATATGGGGATGCGACATACAGCCGTTTGCCAAGGCAGAAGACGAAAGCGACTGCCGGCATGTCGGCCCTATTCAGCTTGGCGCTTCTTGGCCTCACTCTTTTATCTGAAAGGTATCCGTGGGTCAGATGGGTAGCAGCACTGTTCTCGCCTATTGGGCACGAGTTCGTCATTGGTATGTCGCAAAAAGCCGAGCTCGAAGGAGAGCCATTGTTCACAACGCCTGCGCAAGGCATCAGAGTTCTCGATGTGGGGCCGGGGTCTCCCTGCGACCAGGCGGGTATCAAGCCCGGGGATGTGATCGAAGCTGTGAATTGCCAGCCGGTCAACTCATTTGCCGACTTTGCTGAGGCGCTACGCAGTGTGGGGTATGCCACAATCCTTGATATTCGATCTGGCTTGCCCGGCAGTAAAGGAGAAAACAGGACTGTTCAGATCAGAGGAGTTCCGGATGGGCTAGGTCTGCTCCTCGTGCCTACGGAAGGGGACTACCCGAAGATGGACTCTGGCCGTGCAGGACTGATCGCGATCATCGCGGATCGCATAAAACGACGCAGCAGTCGACGGAGGCGCAGGAGATGAAAAGGAAGCCATACAGCTTGTGGGTGGCGGTCTTGGCATGCCTCGCCATGACGCTGACAGGATGTGGCAAAGAGGTAAAGGTGGTTCATGAAGATGGCCAGACGATATATGACTATTCACGCAAATCGGAGAAGCTTTCATCTGAGCTAACCAAAGCGCTTCTGGAATCTGGAGTGATCGACAAAAGTGTGGCCGCAAATGGCAGGCAGGAAAAGATTATGCGGCTTTCGTCCAAAGAAGATACCTATCTTCGCTGGACAATCACCTCGTACGAAGCGGGCGCTTCATCTGCTAGCTATCAGTCTTTGTCGGCAGCTGTAAGCCGTGCGGCGCGTAAGGCCAATGCCAGAGTTATTCAGGAGATTGCCGATGGAGATTCCTCTGCAGGCGATTGCGCCATTTTCATATTGGGCTTCAGCGATCGAAGCCTGCAGGGCCTTGCCACGTATCTCGAGATAATGCAAGTTGTGGTTCCGTGGAGCCGGAGCCTGGGGCAGACTGTGGCGCCGACGCGGAACGAGCAATACTTGGAATCCATTCAAGGCCTGGACGTTTCGGAAACCTTCAGCATTGAAGAGACCGCGTCAGGTCGCGACGAAGCCTTGCTTGATTTGGAGGAAATGCCAGTTGGAGCGGGTTCAGTTCTCTCCAAGCCGCAAGAAAACGTTGTCCCCAGATACACATCGAAGGAACCGCCACTGTCATCCTCCGAGAGGAAGACTCTTAACGGCAGCAGGCCTCGGCTTGCGATAGTCATAGATGACCTTGGATCGGGAGTTGCTGCTACAGATGAGCTTTTGAGTATAGATGTGCCGCTTACTGTGGCCGTCATTCCACAGGGAAAATATGCTGCGAAGGAGGCCAAGGCCGCTTCCGAACGAGGCTTTGCAGTCCTACTACACCAGCCTATGGAGCCATTGGACCCGTCAAAGCGCCCCGGCAAGGGCGGGATACTGATGGGTATGGATGAGAAGGAGATACGGAGCGTCATATCGTCCAATTTAGCTTTGGTGCCCAATGCTATTGGAGTCAATAACCACATGGGTTCGCGTGTCACTGAAGACCCGGAAAGTGTCAGGATTATACTCGATGAGGTTTTTGCTCATGGCTTGTTCTTTTTCGACAGCCGGACGAGCTCGAACTCGGTGGTTCCGCGGGTGGCTCGTGAGATGGGGCTTCCGCTCCTTGAAAACTCTAGGTTTTTAGATCACATAGATACCGAGGAGTATGTTATCGAATCCATAAGGATAGTAGCGAGGTTGGCAATGGAGCGAGGTTCCGCTGCCGCAATAGGCCATGTGCGTCCTGCCACAGTACGTGCAATACAGAAGATGCTTCCCGAGTTGGATGCTGCCGGGGTTGAACTAGTGACTCTCGATAAGCTGATGCCGACGCCGAGCCGAACGGCAGAACCGAAACCGAGTCTGCCCGCAGTGCCAGCCACCGTCAAGGAAGCGGCTCCCGCAGCGCCTGTCCAGTTGCCTGTTGAAGCCGACAAGGAGGAAGCTGGTATTGAGGCTCTTCCAGCAGTCGAACCTCAAGCCTTTTCTGAGCCTGAGCCCAGGCAGGAGCTAGAACCCGAGCCTGGGGAGTGTGGCGAGACGAATACGGGTCAGACTGTAGATGATCCCGGGGTTGACCTATCAGAGCCTTAACCGGCCTTCGGCTGGTTGTGTCCAGATCTAAAGTCACACAAATAAATGGACCAAGAAGGAATGCGGCCCCGAGGGGCCGCTACAGTTTTGTTGGGGCGCGTTTCTGCCGTTTAGGGTGTATGGGAGAACGTGCCGTGATTGTGCTCAAGGTTCGCGTGCTGCAGCCGTATTGATGGCAAGGCGGTGGAGCCATAATCTCGGCTTTTGCAGGGGAACAGGGAAGAATTGCGTGGTGACGAGCTGAAGGGCTTATTGAGGAGCATGGGAAGTGGGGGAATCCTGGCAATGTGAGCTTTAGATGCTTCCGGATGATTGTTTGGCGCATTAAACTGTTATCGCGGATAGAATGTATGTTCGGGGCGTGATATAATTGAACCGTCATCCGCTGAAAGGAGTGGTCTGCAATGCCCCAATTCCAGCTGAAATCGGGTTTTGCCCCTGCAGGCGATCAGCCGAGGGCTATCGCGCAGCTCGTTGCGGGAGTGAAGGCGGGCATGCGCGGGCAGGTCCTGCTTGGAGTCACGGGAAGTGGCAAGACGTTCACGATGGCCAATGTCATCCAGGAACTGGGCCGACCTACGTTGGTCATTGCTCACAACAAGACTCTTGCTGCACAATTGGCGTCGGAGTTCAGGGAGTTTTTCCCCAACAACGCTGTTCATTACTTTGTGAGCTACTACGATTATTACCAGCCTGAGGCCTATATACCTCAGTCTGACACATACATCGAGAAGGATGCTCAGATAAATGACGAGATTGATCGAATGCGCCATGCTGCTACTGCCGCTCTGGTTGAGAGGCGTGACGTAATAATCGTAGCGAGTGTTTCGTGCATCTATGGATTGGGCATGCCCGAGGAATACCTCAATCAGGCAGTCGTGGTAAATGCAGGCGAATACTTGGACCGAGATAGGCTGCTCCGCAAGTTAGTGGGGATCCAGTACAGCCGCAATGATATTGGCATTACCCGTGGCACTTTCCGCGTCAGGGGCGATGTTGTGGAGATCATACCTGCAAGCGGGGAAGAAGCGATACGCATAGAATTCTTCGGCGACGAGGTTGATCGCATTTCCGACATTGACCTCATTACCGGCGAGGTGCTTGGACTGAGGGAATCGGCTTTCATCTACCCTGCCACTCACTACGTTACAAGCAAGGAGAGGCTTGATGCGGCGATTGAGGCCATCGGGGTTGAACTCGCGGAGAGGCTCAAGGAGCTCAAGCGTGATGGAAAACTCCTGGAAGCCCAGAGGTTGGAGCAGCGGACCATGTTCGACATTGAAATGCTGGAGGAAGTGGGCTATTGCTCCGGGATAGAAAACTACTCGCGCCATCTTGCCGGCAGGGAAGCGGGCAGTGCTCCTGCGACGCTGCTGGACTATTTTCCCGATGACTACCTCATGTTCATCGATGAATCGCACGTCACTGTGCCCCAGATACGGGCGATGTACAATGGCGATCGTTCGCGCAAGGAAAGCTTGGTCCAGTACGGATTCAGGCTTCCATCTGCTTTCGACAACAGGCCCCTCACGTTTAGCGAGTTCGAGGAGAGGGTGAACCAGGTCATATTCGTCTCGGCTACGCCGGCTGATTATGAAAGGACGGTAAGCAGCCAAGTGGTGGAGCAGATCATTCGTCCGACGGGGCTTGTGGATCCGGCGGTCACGGTGAAGCCTGTGCGGGGCCAGGTCGATGATTTGATCGGTGAAATCAGGCGCACTGTGGACGCTGGATACAGGGTTCTCGTTACCACCCTTACAAAGCGGATGGCCGAGGATCTCACAGATTACCTCAGAGAGATAGGTATCAAGGTGAGATACCTCCATTCCGAGATACAGACATTGGAACGCGTGGAGATCCTGCGAGGTCTTCGCCTGGGCGACTTCGATGTGCTGGTTGGGATCAACTTACTCAGGGAGGGGTTGGATCTTCCGGAGGTAGGCCTCGTTGCCATACTCGATGCCGACAAGGAAGGGTTTTTGAGGTCAGATACATCGCTGATACAGACTATTGGACGTGCTGCTCGCAACGTAGATGGACGTGTAATAATGTATGCTGACCAGATAACCGGGTCTATGCGCGAGGCTATCGACGAGACTGAACGGCGCCGTTCAGCGCAGATCCAATTCAACAGAGAGCACGGGATAACTCCTGAATCTATCAAAAAAGAGGTGCGCGATCTATCCGAGATTCAGCGGGTCGCAGACAGATCCGTTGGCAGCAGTGCAGCCTGTGGCGGGCAATCTGGGGTCAGAGGACAGGGTGGAGTTGCCGCTGAGTTCGGCTGTGCAGATGTGGAATCCATGGATGAGCGAGAGCTCGCTCGATACATTAAGGCACTTGAGGATGAGATGAAGAAGGCGGCGGGTCTTCTCGAGTTTGAACGCGCTGCCGAGTTAAGAGACACTATTCGTGATCTCAGACGGAGGTTCGTCGAGCTATGAGCGTAGAGAAGATAATTATCAGGGGAGCGCGGGAGCACAACTTAAAGAACATCGATCTTGACTTGCCGCGAGATCGTCTTGTGGTCGTTACGGGGTTGTCAGGCTCTGGCAAGTCATCGTTGGCTTTTGACACCATATATGCCGAAGGGCAACGGCGGTATGTGGAGTCTCTGTCCGCTTACGCCAGACAGTTCTTAGGACAGATGAACAAGCCCGCCCTAGACTACATCGAAGGGCTTTCGCCCGCTATCTCCATTGATCAGAAGGCGCAGGGCCGAAACCCGCGTTCGACGGTGGCAACTGTTACAGAGATTTACGATTACATGAGGCTTCTTTACGCTAGGATAGGGATTCCCCATTGCCCCAATTGCGGCAGGGAAATAGCGCAACAGACTGTCCAGCAGATTGTCGACAGGATCATGGCTATGCCGGAGGGCTCGCGGATACAGGTGCTTGGCCCTGTTATCAGGGGCAAAAAAGGCGAGCATCGGAAGGCCCTTGACGACCTCAAGCGAGACGGGTACATTCGTGTGCGTGTGGACGGCGAGGTGATGGAGCTTTCCGAGGAGATCTCTCTTGAACGATACAAGATGCATAGCATCGAAGCTGTTGTGGACAGGCTGGCGGTAAGGCCAGGGATCGAGACTAGGCTTGCGGATTCGCTCGAAACCGCGCTCAAGCTTGGAGACGGGGTCGTCATCATCGATGTTGTGGGCGGAAAAGAGCTGGTCTTCTCTGAGAAGTTGGCGTGCCCTGATTGCGGGATAGGCTTTGGTGAACTGGAGCCGAGGCTCTTCTCATTCAATAGCCCATACGGCGCATGTCCTGTCTGTTCCGGGTTAGGAGTGAAGATAGATTTCGATCCCAAACTCATCTTCGACATGGAACACTCGATTGAAGACGGCGCTATTCTTCCATACAACGGAAACGGCGTAATAGCCGATTACTACATGGGCAGGGTTAACCAGGTGGCTACCGAGAAGGGGATCGATACGTCGGTTCCCATGTCGGAGCTTCCAGAGAGCGCAATGGAGATGATCATGTATGGGTGCGGGAGCGAGAAATTTAGGTTTCGCTATGTTAACTCACGAGGGCGCACTAAATACTGGGAATCGAGGTTTGAAGGGGTCATACCCAACCTTCAGAGGCGCTACAAGGAGACGACGTCTGACTACATAAGGGAAAATTTGGAGCGGTTCATGAGCGCGAGCCCATGTACAAAGTGCAATGGTGCCAGGCTCAAACCGGAGGCGCTCGCAGTGACTGTAGGAGGAAAATCCATTGCCGAGGTCACGTCGATGTCCACTGTGAAGGCGCTCGAGTTCTTTGAGGAACTCGGAAGAGGGCTTACAGAGAGGGAGTCGCTGATTGCAAGGCAGATTCTCAAGGAGATCGGTGCAAGGCTCGGGTTTCTTACCAATGTAGGCCTCGACTATCTTACCCTCCACCGCGAGGCTGGGACTTTGTCTGGCGGTGAGTCCCAGCGGATCAGGCTGGCTACCCAGATCGGCTCGAGCTTGGTCGGGGTTCTCTATATCCTGGACGAGCCGTCTATCGGGCTTCACCAGCGCGACAATGCTCGTCTTATCGATACCTTGAAAGACCTACGTGACCTGGGCAATACCGTCATAGTTGTTGAACACGATGAGGAGATGATACGGTCGGCCGACTATATCGTCGACATGGGGCCCGGGGCCGGCGCACACGGGGGCCAAGTGGTGGCCGCGGGCACGGTTGAAGAGATAGAGGCTAATCCCGCATCAATAACAGGCCAGTATCTGTCGGGCGTAAGGCGTATTGAAGTTCCGGCAGCCAGACGATTGCCTAACGGAAACGCGCTTGTCATTAAGGGCGCTCGCGAACATAATCTGAAGAATATTGATGTCACTATACCCATGGGGGTTTTCGTATGCGTTACGGGAGTCTCGGGTTCGGGCAAGAGCACACTGATCAACGAGATACTCTATGCGCGTTTGGCACATGACCTTCATCGCGCAATGACCAGACCGGGCGCGCATGATGAGATTCTCGGCATCGAGCATCTCGACAAGGTCATAGGCATCGATCAGTCTCCCATCGGTCGGACGCCCCGATCGAACCCGGCAACCTATACCGGAGTTTTTACGCATATCAGGGAGGTCTTTGCCAAGACGCCTGAGGCTAGGGCTAGGGGATACAAACCCGGTCGTTTCAGCTTCAACGTCAAGGGCGGAAGGTGTGAAGCGTGTCGTGGAGATGGGATCATCAAGATAGAAATGCATTTTTTGCCCGATGTCTACGTGCCATGCGAGGTCTGCCACGGAGCACGCTACAATCGGGAGACTCTGGAGGTAAAATACAAGTCAAAGAGCATATCTGACGTGCTCGAAATGACTGTTGAGGAGGCTTTGGAGTTCTTTGCGAACATTCCTGCGATAAAGAGAAAGTTGCAAACCATCTACGATGTAGGCCTTGGCTACATCAAGCTAGGCCAACCGGCAACCACGCTTTCGGGGGGCGAGGCTCAGCGGGTTAAACTCGCCACAGAACTGTCGAGGCGCACCAATGGAAGGACCCTCTACGTGCTTGACGAGCCCACGACGGGCTTGCACTTTGCCGATGTGCAGAAGCTCCTCGATGTTCTGCAGCGTCTCGTGGATGGAGGCGATACTGTCGTAGTGATTGAACACAATATCGATGTGATAAAAACTGCAGACTACATCATAGATCTGGGGCCCGAAGGCGGCGACAAGGGCGGACGGGTGATCGCCGCCGGCACGCCCGAGGAGGTGGCGGCGACCCCGGGGTCGTACACGGGGGAGTATTTGGTGAAGATAGCGGGAGTAATGCCTGCCCAACGCGAGCTGGAGGCGATGACAGGTGGCACTAGATGATACCTTGGCTGTTCTTCCCACGAGTCCGGGCGTGTATCTGATGAAGGATGCCGACGGGGAGGTAATCTACGTCGGCAAAGCCATCAACCTCAGAAACAGGGTGAGATCATACTTTCAGACTTCTTCTGACCATTCGCCAAAGGTTGTCATGATGGTGGAGCACATAGCCGATTTGGATTACATTGTGACAGCGTCCGAACTGGAAGCACTGATCCTCGAGTGTAACCTGATCAAGAAATACAGACCAAGATACAATGTTAGGCTCCGTGACGATAAGACGTATCCTTTCATCAAGGTGACGACGGGGGAGCCCTACCCTGGCGTATACTTGACGAGGAGGGTTGTGCGTGACGGGTCTCGTTATTTCGGCCCTTACACGGATGTCTCTGCGACGCGCGAAACCCTCCGCCTTCTGAAAAGGGTCTTTCCGCTACGACAGTGCTCAAAGAAGATTGACCCGGATTCTCCCGCACCGCGTCCTTGCCTAAATTATCAGATCAAGAGGTGCCTTGGTCCATGTGCCGGGCAGATCGACGTTGAAGCATACGGTGAAGTTGTAGACGAGGTTGTGATGTTTCTTGAAGGACGGCAGGACGATCTTGCCCGCAGTCTCAAGCGGCGGATGGTGGCCGCAGCCGATGCCCTCAATTACGAACAGGCGGCTGTTTTCCGTGATCAGCTTCAGGCGGTGGAGACAGTCGTGCAGAAGCAGAGAATAGTCTCGGAGAGCGGGGCTGACCAAGATGTGATAGCGATAGCACGGGATCAATGGGGGGCGTGCGCACAGATCTTGTTTGTGCGTGGCGGAAAACTCGTTGGCAACGACCATTTCATGCTAGGTGGAACTGACGGCGCGGATGACGCTGAGACTTTGTCATCCCTCGTTAAGGAATACTATTCTCAGGCTGAGGCAGGGTCGCTTCCCCGTGAGGTTTTACTGGAGTCCGAGATAGAAGATGCAGACATAGTGGCCGCATGGTTGTCTGACCTTCGGGGGCGGGCTGTATCTGTGAAGACTCCCAAGCGGGGGGAGAAGCGGGGATTGGTCGAGCTTGCTTCTGCCAATGCGGCGGAGTTTCTAGAACGGAAGCGAGCTGCTGAGCAAAGGGAGGCCCGTGCTCGCATGGACGCCCTTGCTGAACTATCGATCCATCTCAGACTTTCCAAGTCGCCGAGCCGCATTGAATGCTACGACATATCGACTCTTCAGGGAACTGAAGCAGTGGGGTCGATGGTTGTCTTCGAAGCGGGCTTGCCGGCCAAGTCTCAGTACAGGCGTTTCAGGATCAGGCAGGTTGAGGGGCAGGATGACTACGCCATGATGGCCGAGGTGATACGGAGAAGGCTTGTGAGAGCCATTGGCGATGACCCGGACCCAAAGTTTGCACGCCTTCCCGATCTGATAGTTGTAGACGGGGGGCGAGGGCAGCTCAACGCGGCCGCTGATGTCCTCGACAGCCTGGGACGGGGCGACATTCCACTTATCAGTCTGGCGGAGCGCGAAGAGGAGATCTACCTCAGAGAGCAGCCGGACCCCTTGATCTTGCCGCGGGATTCTGCGGCTCTCCATATGATCCAGTATATCCGCGATGAGGCCCACAGATATGCTCTTGCGTACCACCGGAACCTCAGGGGAAAAAGGAGCATAAGCTCTGAACTGACTGATCTGCCCGGCATAGGAAAGAAGCGAACGGTCGCTCTGATGAAAGAGTTCGGTTCGCTGGAAGCCCTCACGGATGCCACTGTGGACGAAATTGCTGCAACTCCTGGGATGAACAGGGTGGTTGCGATGACCGTATATGAGCATTTGCACCCCGACAGGGGAGTCGATGGTTGAATTCTATGATGCCGCTTTTCTCGGGCTCTCCTGATTGTCGCCCCTAGCGCTGAGCCTTGGTTGAAACAGAACGAGATGATTGAAAAAGTGAAAGGGGCAGGTGAATGGAGAAAGACGATGGAAGCATTACCACCTCTTCGTGCGCATCGCCGGATCGGTCCGCCATCAGTGTTTCATCTATTGGGACATCGGCTACAGAGGCCTCGGCCATTATAGCTTCAGCCAGTGTTGCTACGAGAATCGGCATAGTCTCGATTGAGGCCGGGGAGAGCGGCCTGAGCCGGGTGGTCCTTCCAAGAATAGACATGGAGACCCTGAAAAACCTCCCTACAAGCCCACGGATCCATCCTTTGTTCATCGATGCCAGTGTTACGCTTGCGCAAATAGGCATCGATTTTCCCATGTGTGATCATTCCTCGATTTGCCAGATGGCTGCGTCTAACAGCGTACCTGTATATGGGAGTGTATCGTGGGATGGAGTGCCGCCGTCTGAGATTGTCTCAGCTGCGTGCCGCGACATAAAGCTTTTCTTTGAGGGCGAGTTGGATCCGGGGAAGCTTTGGTTCGATTACCCACTAAAGCTCCCTGCGGGAAGCGACTTTGCCCGCGAAGTGATGGTTGGTATGACAAGGATAGCTCCTGGGCGAGTTACGGCCTACGGAGCGCTCGCCGCCGCCGCAGGCCGCCCAAGGGCTGCCAGAGCCACGGGCGCAATTGTGGGGGCCAATCCTCTTCCCCTGGTTGTTCCTTGTCATAGAGTGGTTGGCGTAGGCGGCAGGCTCACGGGATATGGCGGGGGACTTCCGCTCAAGGTGGCACTGTTGGCCATGGAACAGACGATAATCAACCGCACCGGCGTTCTCGGATGAGCAAAGTCTACAATATTAGACCCTGTTTGTACGGCCGAGGAATATCTGCAAGAATAGCACAATTATTTAGCGCAGCATTGACATCATTAATGATGAGCTTTATAATGTGAAGCAGGGGAGGCAAAAAGGAGGTGTTGTTATGGCAAGACGGGAGGCGTTGGGACGATGTCCTGTTTGCGATGGAATCTTGGACGTGACCAGGCTGACGTGCACGGACTGCGAGACTGTGATAGAGGGCCGTTTCGACACCTGCAAATTCTGCCAGCTCAGTTCGGAGCAGAAGAACTTTGTCGAAGTGTTCATAAAGAACAGGGGCAATATTAAGGAAGTAGAGAAGGACCTTGGAATCTCGTATCCTACAGTCCGGAACCGGCTTGATGCGGTGATCGCGGCATTGGGGTATGCGGTTGATGATTCCGAGGACGATGTTGCGACCAGGAGAAAAGAGATTATTGAGTCTCTGGCCAAGGGCGAGATAACTGCTGATGATGCAGTGCGTCAACTAAAAGGGAAGTAGGAGTCTAATTGAAAAGGGGGAGGTCTGGTCCATGGGCGAAGAGAGGAAGATCGTCCTGAATCTTCTGTCAGAAGGTAAAATCACTGTGGAGGAAGCGGAGCAGCTGTTGGCTGCTTTGGAAGGCGAGGTTGAATCGGTAGACGAGGCCGATTCGGTCCGTGTGGAAACGATTTCCGAGGGCGATCTGCATGGCCGGTTATCCAAGGTCTTCGCTGAAATGGTAGAGGCTGGGCAGGAACTCCCTGGGCGTTTGTCCAGAGCGGTGGAGTCGGCGTTCGGAGGCTTCGGATGGAGTTTTCGCGGCGTGCGCGGGGAGAAGTCTTTCGAAGAGGAGATCTGCGGGCCAGAGATAAATGCCATCGATTTCGCGGCCAATAACGGGAGTATAAAGTTGGCCGTCTGGGAAAAACCAGGATTCCGTGTGGTAGTCAGAGCTACAGTTGTTGACGCGGATTCCAGAGACGAAGCAGATCGCAGACTTGAGTCTGTTGCAAGATTGGTTGTCAATGACGGGAAAGTGAGCATAGACTGTGAGGACAAGTCGATTCTGGACTCGATGTCGATAGAGGCATACTTCCCGAAGGACCGCAAATACGATGTGTTTGCGCATACTCGAAATGGATCAATAACGCTAGATAGGCTCAATGGGGGCCATGTGGAAGTCTGTTCATCCAATGGTCGTATAGCGCTCGATTCGATCAAGGTCTCCACTCTCGCAGCTGAAACCGCCAACGGAGCGGTTACTGCATCCGGTCATTTGGGCGATGGAAGCATCGAGACCTCCAATGGAAGCGTAACTGCTGCTCTGGCCTATGAATCAGGTGGCCATTTGAACGTCAGGACGAGCAACGGCAGTATACGGATTAAGGTTTTGAACAGCTCTGATGTATCGTACGAGGTGAATGCGGAAACCAAAAATGGGGCGACGCGAGTGCTTGATGAGGGCGCGGCGATTCGTTCCGAGAGAAGGTCGACGGGTGGGCAAGTCAAGAAGATCACGGTTTCTGCCGGGGATTCTGCATTGGATGACAGTGCCAAGGTCACAGTCGATGCTCGTGCCATGAACGGCTCCATAACTGTCGAGTCTTGCAGGTGATGGCGGTGGCCGCGTTGCAGGCGCTATGAGAGTGATATGAGGGGAGGTGCGCTCTGTGGATCAAGAAAGAAAGCAAGTGCTCGAGATGGTGAGAGATGGGAAACTCACGGTTGACGAGGCGCAGCAGATTTTGGACGCCATGACATATGAAGAAGAACGAGCGAGGCCTGCTGCGAGTTCAAGGCGGAACCCGAGGTTCTTGAGGATTCGCGTAAAGGACGAAGATGGCTCAAAGGTGAACTTGAATATCCCCATATCCCTTGCCAAGGTGATGTGGAGGTTTATCCCAAGGGAGGCCATGAATGAGCTCTCAAATCAGAACATCGACCTTGAGACCATTCTCGATGCGGTGCATGAGGGCGCCGAGGGGCAGCTGATTCATGTGAAAGACGAAGATGGGGATGAGGTTGAGATAAGCGTTGTCTGAGCTCGGGGACTGCTGGGTAAAGGGTATCTTGCACGGATAGCGTTTGCTTGCGCGAAGTGTCCGGAACGGGACATGTGCGGTGAAGGAATTGCATACCTGCTGAAGAATACAGCAAGACGCCGGGCAATGGAGGTGTCCATGTAATGCAGAGGAGACTATACAGGTCTGTTCGCGACAGAATGTTGGGCGGTGTATGTGGCGGGCTAGCCAACTACCTGAATGTTGATCCTACTCTTATACGCCTGCTATGGGTGGCTTTTACGTTATTTAGTCAGGCACCGGGTCTCCTTCTTTACGTGATTGCCTGGATTATCGTGCCTGAAGAGCCTATATAGCTTGAGACGGAGCTTTGCAGGCGTCAGGTTACGGCCTATCATGGGGGCAATGGAGGGTTGACAATGGCTTACCACAGCAATGGACAAGTCGGAATGCCAGAGTGGGTTATAAAATGGCTCATTAATGCCCTTGCACTGCTAATAGTCTCATACGTTCCGTATCGCGGCGGCACGCTCTTGGAGATAGATGGAGCAGGGGCTGCCCTGATAGCTGCCATGGTTCTTGGCATCGTGAACACCTTCATAAGGCCGATTTTTATGATGTTCAGTCTGCCCCTGCGGATTCTGAGTCTGGGTCTTTTCACTTTGGTGATCAATGCCCTGATGCTGTGTATGGGTTCTTGGCTTATGGGCAATGCGTTCAATATTCCCGGGTTTTGGGCGGCAATAATCGCTTCGTTGTTGCTCAGTCTCGTGAGCTCCGCCTTGAACCATCTGATACGGGGGGATAGTCGTTAGTTGATGCGTTTGGTCGCAATGGATCTTGATGGCACATTGCTTCGATCCGATAAGAGCATATCTGATGCTGCCATAGAGGCTATTAGGGAGGCTCATTCGCGAGGGGTTGCATTTGCCGTGGCCACCGGGCGGATGTTCCAAACATCGCAGCCAGTGGTGGATGGCCTCCTCGATGAACTGCCTATAATCGCTTACAATGGTGCTCTTATAAAATACAGCAATTGCGGCCTCACTCTCCTGCGCCTGCCTATTGCCGCCCGCGGTGGCGAGCGTGTGGTAAGGTTTATGTGGGAGTGGGGCATAGTCTTTCAAGCCTACATCGATGACCAGTTATGGGTTGCGCGGGTTGCTCCTGAGACAGTGGCCTACAGTGAGAAATATGGCGCTCCCATCAATGTTATGGAAGACATCGAGGAATTCGTGAACCGCGAGGCCTTCAAATACTTGGTGCTCGATGATGAAGAGCGTATTGCTGATGTGAGGAAAGCTATAGACGGGGTGCTCGACCCTGGCCTGCGTACTATGTTGTCGAGCCCTGGCATGATCGAGATTGTCAGATCGGATGTATCTAAGGGGCGCGCTCTATCTCATCTTGCTTCTTCCATGGGCATAAGCATGGATAATGTCATGGCCATTGGCGATTCAGAAAACGATATTGACATGTTGCGTGCCGCCGGCATCGGTGTGGCGATGGGAAATGCCGGGGACGATGTGAAGGCCGAAGCCGACTATATAGTTGCCTCGAATGATGATGATGGCGTAGTGGAGGCGCTGGAGAGATTCGCGCTTTTGTGAACAGATAAGCTCGACTTCCATGAGGTTCTGCATTATGTAGGAAGGTGTATTCGCGCGAAGAACGAAATGTTGTAATGTATAGTCTCGATACCCGTTTCGGGAGTGTTTGCTCATGAACCTGCTTGGTTTCGATTTTTCCAACATAACCTTGATGCAGGCATTGACCACAATCGCGGATATAGCGATCGTGGCGTTTCTCATGTACAAGGTCATCAGCTTCCTCAAAGGCACTCAGGCGGTATCTTTGATCAAAGGCCTTGTCGTGCTGTTTGCTGCAAATGCCATTTCGGAGTATCTCAAGCTTGAGGCATTGCATTGGCTGTTGCGCCAGGCTACTACAATGGCTATTGTAGGCATACCAATTGTCTTTCAACCTGAGTTTCGAAGAGTACTTGAGCAACTAGGTCGGGGGAGGCTGTTTGGGAACCCTATGAAATCCCTCGATCCAGAGGAAAAGAAAAAGGTGCTGAGCGAAGTGGCTAGGGCGGTGGAGGCCATGTCGAAGGAGTATATCGGAGCCCTCATTGTCTTGGAGGGAGAGACCGGACTTGAAGATATTGCAGCATCAGGTGTGAAGCTTGATAGCACTGTATCTGCTGAGCTGCTGATCAACGTCTTTACTCCTAACACTCCGCTTCATGATGGGGCCGTAATACTGCGTGGAAACCGAATACTGGCGGCGGCATGCATCTTGCCGCTTTCAGACCGCCATGTGACTGGGCGCAAGTTGGGCACTAGGCACAGGGCTGCGCTTGGTCTTAGTGAGCGGACTGATGCGGTAGCAGTTGTAGTGTCGGAGGAGACAGGCGCAATATCGCTGGCCAACGATGGGGAGATAGTTCGGGGTTTGAGACCTGAAGAGCTTCGCGACAGGTTGGAAAGTTTGTTCGATCACAACACCAAGGATACTGTGATACGTAATCTAAGGAGCAATGGCAGATGAAACCTGTTTCACCGGAGGCTAAGGATACGTCTATCAAAGTGTTGGCTGTGGTGTTGGCCATCGCAATATGGGCTGTTGCAATCAGCGACAAGCAGAGGACTTCGCCTTCACCAAAGATTGAACTGGTGGTGAAAGCGCCTGTTTCGTTGCGAAATCTCCCGGACGACCTGATAGTAACGGATTTGCCTGAGACTGTTGTTATAAGGCTCAGGGGGCCGAAAGATCTGGAGTCGACCGCTTTGGAATCTACCGTTGCCGTTGTTGACCTTGAAGGGGCTAAGCCGGGCCAGAACCTATTTCCAATAGAGGTGGTGGCGCCTAACGGGTTCGAGCTTGTGAGGGCGTCGCGAGCGGTGGCTGACTTGACTTTGGAGAAGCGTGCCGTCGTCTCGCTCCCGGTGGACATTGCAATAGTTGCGGCGCCTCATTTCAATGTCGAGCTTGAGCACGATCTCACTGGCGCGTTGCACCTCTTTTTTGCGCAGAAGGTGCCCGATGACTTCCGTTCTGAAGCAGAATCTCTTGCCGAAGGCGGGGCGTCATTGGGACAGGGACTGTCTGAGGGAGGAACGGAGCCCGAAAAGGCGGCCGATGAGGAGATGGGCGCATCCGCTGGAAGTGCCTCCGGTCTGCATGGGGGGCGGCTTGAGGGGTCAGAGTCGGAACTGGTCGATGGGCTAAGATCGTCCGTTTCGGTATCCGTGTCTCCTGCGGAAGTAAGTATTGAAGGCCCAGAGACAGCGGTGTCCAGGGTTGCGCGTGCTGTTGCCATGGTGGCTGTCGGACATGAGTCAACAGTTGTTGTCCCGGTGCTGGCTCTCGATATCCATGGCCAGACGGTGTCTGATGTGATCGTCTATCCGGAGACGGTGACAGTCGATTTTTACTCTAAGGCAAGATGGTAAAGCTTGTAGCCGGCGAATGCGGCCTGGCGCAAGAGACGGGGGGCTCAAATTGGGCAAGCTTTTTGGAACAGATGGGGTCAGGGAGGTTGCGAATACAGGACTCACGCCTGAGCTGGCATTCAGATTGGGGAGAGCAGGCGCCTCGTCAGTCCTGTCCCGAAGTGGGGCGAGACCGACGATAATCGTCGGCGGCGATACGCGGAGATCCACTGGAATGCTTGAGTCCGCGTTGTCCGCTGGCATAAACTCGGCTGGCGTTGATGTACTAAATGTGGGTGTTATTCCGACGCCTGCAGTAGCTTATTTAGTTGTCAAGTTCGGAGCGGATGCGGGAATTGTGGTGTCGGCGTCGCACAATCCTGCCGAGTACAACGGTATCAAGTTCTTCGGCCCGGATGGCTTCAAGTTTCCCGACGAAGTCGAGGACATCATAGAGAAGAGGGCATTGGCGGGCGGGAGCGGGGAGATGGGTTCTGTGTTGTGGTCGGAGGACGATGGACTGCCCCGACCATCGGGTTCGGGTTTGGGAATGCGCAAAGAGGCGCCTGATGCTTGGGAACGATATGTGGAGCACGCGGTTGAGTCGGCCAGCTGCAGGCTGGATGGATTGCGCGTCGTTTTAGATTGCGCTAATGGTGCTTCATGCCTGACGACGCCAGCCGCTTTTCGTGAACTTGGCGCCGAGATTATCGTCATAAACGCATCTCCCGACGGTGACAATATCAACTGCGCTTGCGGATCTACGCATCCTGACGAGTTGGCGGCGGTCGTAGTGGAGCGCGGTGCTGATATGGGATTTGCTCATGATGGAGACGCGGACAGGGTGATCGCTGTCGATGCTGATGGACGCATTGTAGATGGCGATCAGATAATGGCGCTATCCGCCATCCACAGGCATTCTCGAGGGGGCCTTCCGGGGCGGGCTATCGTCGCTACCCAATACAGCAACCTGGGGCTTACTCATGCCATGGAATCTATCGGGTGTTCTGTTCTCACAGCTGATGCAGGAGATAGATACGTGCTCCAGATGATGCTCGAGAAGAACCTCGTTATTGGGGGAGAGCAATCGGGGCATGTCATATTCCTGGAAAAGGCGACGACTGGGGATGGGCTTATTACAGCGATAGAGGTCGCAGGAATAGCTGTGGAAACAGGAAAACCCCTTTCGGAGTTGGCCGCTGTGATGACCAAGTATCCGCAGATAATGGTGAACGTCCGCGTAAGCCGGAAGGACGACTATTACCACTCAGACACGATAGCGGAAGCGGTAAAGGCAGCCGCGGCCGAGCTGGGTTCGAGTGGTCGACTCTTGGTGCGACCTTCGGGAACTGAACCCGTTGTTCGGGTGATGGGTGAAGGAAAGGACGAGGCTAAAGTCGACCGGATAGTGCAGTCTCTTGCCGAGATTATCCAATCGGAGCTCTGCTAGACGGGCTACGGCGGGTTGAGGAGTCTCAAGGATGTGTTGCCAACGCGTGCTCGGTATAGGAGTGGACATTATCGAAATCCGAAGATTTCATCGCATTGCTGCTGTTGCGCCTCAAGGGGTCGCCCAAAGGCTTTACACGGCAGAGGAGCTCTCAGACGGGCGCATTGGTCGTCCCGAATACCTCGCCTCTAGGTTCGCGGCGAAAGAGGCGGTGATGAAATCCCTAGGGTGTGGAATGGATTCGATAGCATTCACCGATATAGAGGTTTTTCAGGATGAATATGGACAACCTCATGTGAGGTTGACTGGGAGCGCCCGTGCGCGTGCGGATTCTATCGGGGCGCGCACGGTCATGATATCCCTTTCGCATTCAGACGAAATGGCGTGCGCTTTTGCGGTTTCAGTGGGGGGTGGTTGCAACGAGGGTTGCGACTCCAGATGAGTCAAGAAGAATAGACAGGGACGCTATCGAGCTGTACAAAATAGATGGAATAGTTCTAATGGAGAATGCCGGAGCCGCTGTAGCAAGGGTAGCAGTTGAGATCGGAGCCGAGCGTAGTGGCTGGAGTGCCGGAAGGCCCTCTGTCTGCATATTTGCGGGAAAGGGTAACAATGGCGGCGATGGCTTCGTTGCGGCGAGGCATCTTGTGGGCTGTGGTGTGGACGTCTCAGTCTACGTAACCGGATCTTTGGACGGCATATCAGGAGATGCCCGCACAAACCTGGACATACTTAGGAATATGGGAGTCGACGTTGTTGGGCTCACTTGCGAAGAAGCTTGGTCGGCGGCGGCGGATGATCTTGCTGTAGCCGATGTAGCAATCGACGCCATACTTGGGACTGGCGCTAAGGGCGCGCCTTGCGGGGAGCCTGCGCGGGCCATATCAATGATGAGCAAGTCGCCTGTGCCTATCGTGGCGGTGGATGTTCCAAGTGGCGTAGATGCGGGGAGCGGAGCTGTTGCCGGGGCTTGCGTAACGGCTCACACAACTGTGACATTTGGGTTGCCCAAGACGGGGTTGTTGATGTACCCAGGAGCGGCACACGTAGGTTATCTATTGGTGGACAGAATCGGATTGCCGCCTGCGTTGACAGATTCGCCCAAAATCAAGACGTGCATAGTTTGCCCTGACGATGTGAGTGCAGCTTTGCCGCAGCGGAGGCCTGATGCTCATAAAGGCGACTGCGGACGTGTTCTGGTGGTGGCGGGTTCCCGGGGAATGGTTGGCGCTGCGGCGCTAGCTTCAATGGCGGCTCTTCGCGCCGGAGCGGGTTTGGTTTACCTGGCTGCTCCGGAAGGCGTGGCAGCTCAGGCGTGTGCAGGGCTCACGGAAGTTATTGTGAGGCCTCTGCCTGAAACGAGTTCGGGATCGATTGCCGGAATTGCTGTGGACAGAGTCTTGGACGAGGCTGCCAAGTGCGATGCTGTAGTGGTCGGCCCGGGGCTCACTTGCTCTGACGACTCGAGGCTGATCGTGGAGGCTCTGATAGCAGAGGGCCGAACGCCCATGGTGATTGACGCAGATGCGCTCAATCTGCTTTCAGGTCGGGTTGACACGCTTCAGCGGGCGTCGGCACCTGTCGTGCTTACGCCTCACCCCGGCGAGATGAGCCGACTCGTGGAGGCAGGGGTTGAAGAGATAAATGCGGACAGGCTGGAGTGGGCTCGGCGCGTTGCCCATCGTTCAGGGGCGGTAGTCGCACTCAAGGGCGCCCGGACTGTGACGGCGACTCCGGACGGGATTGCCTACCTGAACCTTACGGGCAATTCCGGCATGGCAACGGCTGGCTCAGGAGATGTGCTGGCAGGAGTTATTGGATCATTGATGGCGCAGGGGGTCCCTCCGCAGTGGGCAGCTGTGTCCGGCGTGTATTTGCACGGTTTGGCCGGGGATTATGCTGCGCGTGAAGTTGGATTACATGGAATGGTAGCGGGTGACATATTGCTTCGTATCCCCAAGGCATATCATGATATCGTTGAGGAATCTGCCGGGCTGTGGGACATGATGTCAGTAAGGAGCGCCCAATACAAGAAAAAGGTGGTGAATCCTGCTGCAAGGGGTTTATCAGCCCGGAATGAGGCCAACGTGGGTAGAAGTTAATACAGGAAACATTGCAAGGAACTTGAGACAAATCAAATCGACGTTACCCAAGGATACGCAGATACTGGCGGTGGTAAAGGCAGACGGATATGGGCATGGAGCTGCTCCAGTCGCCATCCGAGCGCTCGAGGAGGGAGTCTCCTTTTTGGGGGTGGCCCTGGTTGAAGAGGGAGTTGCGTTGCGCAGGGCAGGGATAGCTGCGCCCATCCTTTTCATGGAGGACTTGTTCCCTTGGCAGGCGCTTGACTTAGTAAGATACGGGTTGACTGCCACAATTGCGTCCTACGAGTCGGCGGAGATGCTTTCCGAGGCCGCAATGGCCCTGGGGAAGAAGGCCAAAGCACATGTGAAGGTCGATACCGGAATGGGGAGGCTTGGGCTTCCGCCGAACGAAATAGCCAACCTTGTGAGGCGTGTGGCAGAGTTGCCTGGGATCGAGATAGAGGGGATCTTTACGCACCTGGCTTGTGCCGAGTGTAACTCGGAGATGACGGGACGGCAACTTGAGCAGTTTGATGACATAACAGAGAAGTTGCGCAGAGAGGGACATGAGATACCCATTCGCCACGTTGCAAACAGCGCTGCGATGCTCTCTCTGCCGGAGGCGGCATACGACATGGTGCGCGTAGGAGGCATCATGTATGGTCTTTCGCCGTTGGGAACCGTTGCTCCTGAAAAACCATGGGTGCCTGCGCTTTCTTTCCATACTAGGGTGTCATATGTCAAGCTGGTTGGCCCTGGCACACCGGTGAGCTACGGGGCGACGTATGTAACATCAGGTCGGGAGATCATTGCTACCTTGCCGGTAGGTTACGCAGATGGCTATCCGCGGGCCCTCTCCAACGTCGGAGAAGTGCTGATAGGCGGGGAACGATGCCCTGTGGTTGGCAGAGTATGTATGGATCAGACCATGGTTTCGTTGCCCGCTGATTCGGACGTAAGGGTGGGTGACGAAGTGACGCTCATCGGGGCTCAAGGTGGGGATCGGATATTCGCCGAAGAGCTGGCGAAGGCTGCGGGAACTATTGGATACGAGATCGTTTGCGCGATAAGCAAGCGCGTGCCAAGAGTCTACGTGGCGGGCGATGAATAGGAGCCTAGATAAGAGCATTGCGCTGGGACGGGCAGAATGCGGGCTCATTTGCTGAGCTTGCGGGCGGCAGGCATATGTTGGGCATGGACCCTTGTTTGGATCTATCCCCAGCCAGAAGGGGTAATCGAAGGCTTCTTTCCATCTGTTCCTTGGGTTGACAGTGAAATGTGCACGAATATATAATTGGCTTGTATGTGAACATATATCAGGAAGCACAACTCGGGTGGGGGTGTAGGCCATGACACTTCTTAGAAAGATAGTGGTAAGCATGCCGGCCGGGCTTCTGGAAGAACTGGATGTGTGTGCTAGGCAGTCAGGCCGCAACCGCAGCGAAGTTGTGCGCGAGGCAATGAGATCGTACCTGTCCCAGCATGCCCGTTCCGACCTGCGTGAGAAGCTGAAACATGGATATATTGAGATGGCCTCGATCAATCTGGAGTTGGCGCGCGAATGTGCTGCTGCTGAAGACGAGGCCTTTGCTGTTTCTGAACGCTTCCTTGCAGGCGGTGACTAGCTTTGGATGTGAAGAGGGGCGATGTCTTCTATGCGGATCTCAATCCAGTGGTGGGGTCGGAACAAGGGGGGCTCCGTCCTGTTCTGGTGATCCAGAACGATATCGGCAACTACTACAGCCCGACCACGATAGTCGCCGCACTTACTTCCCGAATCAAGCGGGCGAAACTTCCAACACATGTAGAACTTCCTGCCGGGCAGGGATACCTTGCCGTGGACTCTGTTGTGCTTTTGGAGCAGTTGCGCACAATCGACAAAACGCGTCTGCATGACCGAATCTGCACTCTCGACGAGGAGATTATGAAGAGGGTGAACAGAGCGGCTGAGATCAGCCTGGGGCTTCTGGAAATCTGAATCTGATCTCACCCCGGCCATATTGCGAGGCCGGGATCATTATGTACCTTCGAGGTGAGCTCCTGTGCCGCCTTTGATCTTGATTTCGAGCGACTTTGAGTCCGGGACCAACGGCAAAATCGCTGTAGGAGTCGAATACGCGAAGGCAATCTACCGGTCGGGAGGGATGCCTTTGATCTTGGCACCTCCAATGGGTTGCGCCGACTCCAACAGAGTTGCCCATGGCATTCTGTCCGATGCCTGTGGGCTGCTGCTCACGGGCGGAGATGATGTTGATCCCAGGTTTTATGGTGAATCCCATGCTCATCCCAAGATAGGCGCTATCAATCCTGTGCGGGATGAGTTCGAAATAGCTCTTTCGAAAGCCGCACTGAAGCTCGATATCCCCGTGCTGGGGATATGTAGGGGAGCGCAGATACTAAATGTTGCAGCGGGGGGCGGACTGATCCAAGATATTGCCAGCTGCGTAGATGGTGCCCATGCGCACCGGGTTTCTGCGCCAAGGTGGCATCCAACCCATCGAGTCATGCTTGCTCGCAATTCTATATTGTTCGGAATATTTGGAGAAGAAACAATCTGGGTAAACAGCTTCCATCATCAAGCCGTCGGTCCTGTAGCACCAGGATTTTCGGTGACCGGTGTGGCTGACGATGGAGTTCGGGAGGCGATAGAAAAACCCGGTTCCCGCTTTGTAATGGGGGTTCAGTGGCATCCAGAAGGTCTCGCGGAGAGGGATGCGCAGTCTTTGCGCATATTCACCGAATTCGTCAATGCTGTACGAGGAGTGTAGTGAATTGCCTACAATGTCTGCGCCGCTGGTGCAAGTTACCAGAGGAGAACTGGTTGAAAGCCTCCACAGGGGCCACATAGCTGTAGTTGATTGCCGCGGCAATGTGCTGTGGCAGGCAGGAGACCCCATGTATGTTACGTATTTCAGGTCTTCGGCTAAACCGTTCCAAGTGTTGCCAATTATCGAGTCTGGCGCGGTTGACCGATTCGGCATTACCGAGAGAGAGCTTGCGGTTATGGCGGCCTCCCATCATGGGGAAGATTGTCATGTGGAAGCTGTAATGAGCATTCTGGGCAAGATAGGTCTAGATGAATCATGCCTGAAGTGCGGAGTGCACAAGCCTACCAACCCGACACAGGCTGCCCGCCTTGCTAGGGAAGGAATCCCTGTCACGCCGGTTTTCAATAATTGCTCAGGCAAGCACGCCGGGATGCTTGCCTATGCAACGCACAAGGGATATCCCATCGACAATTACGTTGATAAGGAGAGCTTGGTCCAGATCGATATGTGGAAGGCAGTTGCTGAGATCTGCGGGCTTTTGCCTGAAAAAGTTGTGCGCGGAGTGGATGGGTGCGGTGTTGTGGTCTTTGGGATGCCCATCGCTAACATGGCCTACGCCTACGCACGGCTAGCCTGCCCCGACATGTTGCCTGAGCGTTTGAGAGAGCCTGCTCGGCGCGTCACTTCGGCAATGGTGGAGTACCCGGAGATGATAGGGGGCACACTCGATTTCGGATCTAATCTTATGAAGAATAGCAAAGGCGCGGTATTCGCCAAGGGCGGCGCTGAGGGCCTTTTCTGCGTAGGTGTTCCGAAACGCGGGATAGGGATAGCTGTTAAAATCGAAGACGGAGGATCCAGAGGGTTGCAGACTGCAGTTATGGAGACTCTGCGCCTATTGGATGTGGTTCCCCAAGAGACGTTCGCTGAGCCGCAGACATCTATTGTGGCGTTTGTCCGCAATTGCCGGGAAGACGTTGTTGGGGAGATCTCTCCATGCTTTGAGCTCGCAGAAGGCAATTCTCGTTTGTCGGTTTGACCTTGGCCGGGGGAGTGGAGTATAATCTTGCGGCTAATAGGGTCAGCACAGGCACATTGCGAGGTTATGCGGATTGAGCATGAATAAGGGTGAAAACTTGAAGTTTATGTCGAATTCGCCTGCTGATACCGCCGCTTTAGGATGCAGGCTCGGCAGACTGCTGGGGCCTGGGGATATTGTTTGCTTGGAAGGCGGTCTGGGTGCAGGCAAGACTTGTTTGGCGCGAGGGATTGCCAAGGGATTGGGTGTTGACGAAACATCTGTATCGAGCCCAACTTTCGTGCTTGCACAGGAATACCGGGGCAGGGTTAGAGTATATCATCTAGACCTTTACCGGCTGTCCTCAAGCGATGAAGTGGAAGAAGCAGGCCTTGATGAATACATCTGGGGCGACGGAGTCGCCATCATCGAATGGCCTGGAGTCTATGTTCCATTGAGGGAGCATGACAGGCTTATGGTGGAGATTACTCAGGAGCCGGTCAGTCTCAGGCGGGAGCTTGTGTTGACTCCATATGGGCAGAGATATCGACAATTGCTGGAGGAGATGAGGCCGTGCTGATCCTCGCTGTAGATACGTCTACCATGGTTGGGGGCGTCGCTCTCATCAATGATGGAGCCCTCTTAGGAGAACATGTTCTGAACGTAAGAGCTACTCATTCGGAGAGGCTTATGTCGTCAGTAGATGCCACGCTTACAGGCGCCAACATTGCTCCCGGTGATTTGGATGCCATAGCATGCGGTGTAGGGCCTGGTTCGTTTACAGGAGTCCGCATAGGGGTGTCTGCAGCCAAAGGCATGTCGTACGCCCTCGGAATTCCGTTGGTGGGAGTGCCGACTCTTGATGCCCTTGCTTACGGGCGTAGCCCCGGGTTTTCTGAAGTGTGGTCGATGATAGACGCTCGCCATGGGCGTTGCTACGTGGCCTGTTACAAGCCTTCCGATAGCTTCGGCGCTGCAAAACGGATATTGGACTATTCTGTCCTTGATGTTTCTCAGATAGTTGATTCAGCAGGCGCTGACGGGGATCGTGTTCTTTTCGTTGGCGATGGTGCCCTTGCGTATTCCGACTCTTTGCTTTCGGCTTTTCCTGGACGCGGGGTTGTGCCGCCAGCGGCGTTCGGGATTCTCAGACCGGCCCAGGTAGGAATGTTAGGCATGGAGATGCTGGAACACGGAGAAGGCGGCGATCCAGCCCATGTGCTTCCTATGTACCTTCGTCCGACCGAGGCCGAGGTAAAGCTCTCCCGGAAGGAGATGGAAAAGGATGGATCTGATTCCGTCTCCCATGAATCTTGATGATCTTGACAGAGTTCTCGATATTGAACGTCTGTCATTCTCTCTTCCATGGAGCAGGCATGCGTTCGTGGATGAGCTTCTCATGAATGACCAAGCCGTGTATATGGTTGTGAGGGACTCCGATGGAGTTGCAATGGGATACGGCGGGATGTGGCTCATCCTCGACGAGGCCCACATCACGAATGTCGCGGTTCACCCCGAATATAGACGGCGTGGGGTTGGACGTGCTATCATGGTTGCCTTGATGGAAACCGCGGTCCTCCGGGGCGCTAGGAGGATGACTTTGGAGACTAGATTGTCGAACGTGCCCGCTCAGGAGCTTTACCGAAGTCTAGGTTTCGTGGCAGCTGGCGTGAGGCCGCGGTACTACTTGGATGACCATGAGGATGCCCTGGTGATGTGGCTTGAGGATCTGCCCGGACGCTTGGCAATGATGGATGGCGAGGGAGGTGCCCCGGAGGATGCGTGAGGACGGGGTCGTTCTCGGTATCGAGACTAGTTGTGATGAGACGGCGGCGGCGGTAGTGCGCGGGGGCCGCGAGATTCTCTCATCAGTGGTCGCGTCTCAAATAGAGGTTCACCGTAGATATGGCGGGGTTGTGCCTGAGATCGCTTCGCGTCGACACGTGGAGGCGATCATTCCGGTTATAGATGAGGCCCTGGCGCAGGCCGGAACTGATCTGGCGGAGATCGATGCAGTTGCGGCAACACATGGTCCCGGTCTTGTCGGGGCCTTGCTAGTTGGCCTTTCGGCGGCCAAGGGAATATCGTACGCTGCAGGGAAACCGCTGATCTGTGTGAATCACATTGAGGGACACATATATGCTAACTTCCTCGCCCATCCCCAACTGAGTCCTCCAGTCTTGTGCCTTACGGTGTCGGGCGGACACACGGAACTCATTGCCATGCGAGATCACGGGCGCTATGAAGTGCTGGGACGCACGAGGGATGACGCCGCAGGCGAGGCATTTGACAAGGTTGCAAGAGTAATAGGCCTTCCGTATCCTGGCGGACCCGCCCTTGAGCAGCTTGCTAAGTCGGGCGATCCGAATCTGATTTCGTTTCCCCGAGCGGAGGTAGAAGGGAGTCCGCTCGATTTTAGCTTTAGCGGATTGAAGACGGCGGTAATCAACTACATCCATACCGCAGAACAAAGAGGCGAAGACCTTGACTATGCTGATGTGGCTGCGGGTTTTCAGAAGGCCGCTGTAGATGAGCTCGTCTCCAGGGTGGATCGGGCAGTGGATTTCACCGGGATGAGTGTTGTGGCGGTTTCGGGAGGGGTTGCAGCGAATCAGGCATTGCGAAGGGCATTGACGGCGCTGGCTGGGAAGAGCAATATAGAAGTATACTATCCTCCACTCAATCTGTGCACAGACAACGCGGCCATGATAGCCTCTGCAGGGTACTACAGACATGTGGCTGGAGAGGTGTCATCGCTGTCAGCGAATGCTGAACCAGGTGCCTTGCTGAGCAGCCTCGCCTGCTTTGACGGCTAGGTTTTTCAGGAGGATACGAGGCGTCCCTGTAGAAATGAATTAATCAGTGCTTCGGTGCGTCTAAGGAGTAGGTGTCATGTCTGAGGTTGGTGAAAGAAATGTGAGACAGAATGCCAATGCTGGGCGTTCGAATACGGGCCGAATCTGGGCGACGATAGTAATTGTGGTGGTAGCTGCGTGTTGTGGTCTTTTTCTATACTTCACATATTTGCCTGCCGAGAACGGGCTCTTTAACATCCTCATTTTGGGGGAAGACCGTAACTACTCCCGTAATGGCGACGTCTTGTCTGCGCCGGGCAGGCCCGACACTATCCTGTTGCTCATGGTCCCGAAGAGTTCCCGGGGTGCGGCACTTCTATCGATTCCTAGGGATACTCTGGTAAGATTCCCCAATGGCGGGGTAAGGCGGATTAACTCTTCTGTTCCGGAAGGGGGGGTGGATCTCGCTCGTGAGCTAGTTTCGGATCTCGTGGGGCTGCCGGTGCACAGACATGTCGTTGTGGACTTTGGGGGATTTGTGGAACTCGTAGACGCCTTGGGTGGTGTGGAGGTAGCAGTCGATAAGCGGATGAAATATGAGGACAAGGCTGGCGGGTATTCCATAGATTTGGAGCCTGGAGTCTACCACATGGATGGTGAAATGGCTCTCAGTTTCGTCAGATACCGGCAAGATGGGTTGGGGGACATATCCCGAACTGCGCGTCAGCAAGAATTCGTGAAGGCGTTTATTAGGGAGGCTGGGAGCTTTCGGGCTATTCCATCTTATCCGAACATGCTGCGCGTAGCCCAAAAGTGCGCCGACACTGATATGACTGTCAAGGAAGTGGCTGCCGTGGCTTGGCGTTTGAGAAGGCTTGATTCTGACACCATAAATTCTGCTACGCTGCCAGGTTATTTTAAGGGTGCTTATTGGGATCCGGATACTCAAGGCATTGAGGCGCTCGTTCGATCACTTCAAGATTCTGCACAGAAATGAAAGGAGAACCGCAATGCGGATAGATGTTTCACTGGTCCCAGGCGAGATTGCAGCCAAGGATGTATCTGGGTCTGTAGTGGTAATAATTGATGTCCTCAGGGCTACCAGCAGCATTGCTACGGCGTTGGCTTCTGGTTGCGAGGAGGTTATTCCCGCTGAGAGTATAGAGGAGGCCATAACCCTGGCCAATGGTTACAAGAGGTCAGATTATGTTCTAGGAGGGGAGCGGCGGGGAGTTCCTGTTGAAGGATTCGATCTGGGCAATTCTCCGCAAGAATATGATGGCCCCCGAGTGGCTGGGAAGAAGGTCATCATGGCGACTACAAATGGCACTAGCGCCATCAATAAGTATGGAATTGCGCGAGAGATTTTTACAGCGTGTTTTCTTAACGCTGATGCTGTTATAGGAGCATGCGAAGCCTATGACGACTGCGACTTGGTGCTGGTCTGTGCCGGGCAAGACGGGAGGTTCTGCATGGAAGACACGCTTTGCGCAGGACTTATGGCTACGAGGATTGCACATGACAAGGGAGCGGAGATGTCCGACTCTGCCAAGGCGGCTTCACTCTTGTACCAGCAGCGAAAAGGGTCGATTGAGGATGAGTTGCTCCGCTGTGACCACGGAGCTTATCTGGTTGGAATCGGTTACGAGCAGGATGTGAGATATTGCTCACGAAATTCCATCCTTGACGTTGTGCCAAAGGTCTATGACAGGAGAGTCATAAGAAGGGCTCGTGGTGGGCCAGAGGAGTGAGTGGTTTGCTGAAGGACGTCGAGAAGGACGGTATTGTTAAGTGGGAAGACGTCATGGCTTCGAAGGGATGTCCAAGCAGTTCAAGGGCTGAGAAAGGCCCAGTGGCGGTCATCGAATGCCTTCAGGAGATCCCTTGCAACCCGTGTGAAACGGGATGCCCATTCGGCGCTATTTCCGTTGGGGATCGAATAACGAACCTTCCCGTGCTGAATGAGGAGAAGTGCAGGGGATGTGGGAACTGCGTTCCTGTCTGTCCTGGGCTTGCCATCTTTATCGAGGATCTATCGGGATCTGGCGATGAGGCCAAGGTGACGCTCCCCTATGAATACTTGCCTCTTCCTGAGCGCGGCGCCGTCGTAAAGGCAACTGACAGAGCTGGACGGGAAATATGCGACGCGACAGTCGTAGATGTCAGGAAACCTGCGGCTTTCAACAAGACTGCTGTCATCACGATCTCTGTGCCGAAGGAATTTGTGCATGAGGCCAGGGGGATAGCTTTCCTCCGGTAGTGTGCTGTGATTTGCCTGTTTCAATATGTTAATGAGCAGGCCGGTCCGTATGAGGTCTTCGGGCCGGCCTGCAGACGTGATGGGAGGAATCGGCTAGTGTCTGTGCATCCTTCAATGCATATCATCGAAGACATTCAAGAAGTTTTGATCTCAGAGGAACAGATAGGCTCCAAAGTGGCGGAATTGGGGGCACAAATATCCAAGGAATACGAGGGAAAGGATTTACTGTTGGTGTGCATACTCAAAGGGGCCCTTGTATTCATGTCGGATCTGATGCGATGCATATCGATTCCGGTCAGCATTGATACCATGGCCGTTACTAGCTATGGGGCATCGACTGTCTCCTCAGGAGTGGTTAAGATAATAAAGGATCTTGATGTTCCTATCGAAGGCCGACACGTCCTCATCGTTGAGGATATAGTCGATACAGGGCTTACCCTCAGTTACTTGGTTTCGACTCTGAAGAACCGCAAGCCAGCATCTGTGAAGGTATGCACACTTCTGGATAAGCCGGATCGGAGGCAGGCGTCTATTGTTCCGGACTATAATGGATTCGTAATTCCCGATAAGTTTGTTGTAGGTTATGGCTTGGATTACATGGAAAAATACCGAAACCTGCCTTTTGTGGGCGTGCCTAAAGATTATGTGTGGAACGAGGAGCATTGAAATTTCATGAAAGAGAGACATCTACACAATGCAGGCGGTCTACAGGATGGCCGCGACCCGCGCTCATTCATAGATGAGGCGATTTCAGCAATTTCGCAGCAGATAGGAGCGGAGCGAGCAGTTTGCGGATTGTCGGGCGGCGTCGACTCATCTGTTGCTGCGGTGCTTGTCCATAAAGCTATAGGTGCCAATCTTACCTGCATCTTTGTGGACAACGGTCTGCTTAGGAAGGGCGAGGCTGAAGGGGTGGAGAACGTTTTCCGCGGCCATTACCACATGAACCTCATAGTTGTGGATGCAAAAGAGCGGTTTCTGAAGAAGCTTGAAGGCGTTGTGGACCCGGAGGCAAAAAGGAAGATTATTGGCGCAGAGTTCATACGGGTCTTCGAAGAGGAATCGGAAAAGCTGGGAAATGTTCCATATTTGGTCCAGGGGACTCTCCTTCCTGACGTGGTTGAGAGTGTCTCTAGCCAGAAACCTGGAGTCAAGGTCAAGTCCCATCATAATGTGGGCGGACTTCCGGAGGATCTCAGGTTCGAACTGATAGAACCTCTGAGGATGCTCTACAAGGATGATGTCCGCCTCATCGGCAAGGAACTGGGGCTTCCTGATACCATAGTGAAGAGGCAGCCATTCCCCGGGCCGGGGCTGGCTGTTAGGATAATTGGAGAGGTCACCCGAGAACGGCTGGAGGTTTTAAGAGAGGCCGATGCCATAGTGCGTGAAGAAATCGGGAAGCTTCCTGAGGCAAGCGAGCTCTGGCAGTATTTCGCGGTTCTTCCCGCGATTCGCAGCACCGGAGTGAGCGACAGCGACCGCACCTATTCCTACCCAATAGCAATCAGGGCGGTGAAGAGCCCAGACGGCATGAGCGCTGATTGGGCGAGGCTTCCGTATGCTGCATTGGAGGAGATCAGCCGACGCATCGTTGATGAAGTGCCCGGAGTTAACCGAGTGGTCTACGATATTACTCCAAAGCCGCCGGCCACTATTGAGTGGGAATGAGGTGCAGATTTGCACCTATCAGGCAAAACAGACTCTTTCAGGCTTTTTAGGACGGCTCTACTTCTAGTTCGCCTCCATTTGCTTCGATGTAATCCAAAAGGCGGATAATTTCAGAGCTGGGGAATGAATATAGACAGAACGTCGGCTTCCCATGGGATAAGCATAGGAGGCCGGCGTCGTATTTTGCCTAGGGCTGGAATTGCAATCAGGAGGACAGGTAAACCTGAATTTCACATCTGACATGTGGCGTATTCCATATGGCTTGTTATATGACCGGCTAAACAGTATGTGCGTTGAATCCAGGTTTCACAAAAACATACGCCGCGAGCTGATGCTGCGCATGCAAGTAACGGCATCAGAGAAAATCCATGAAGGGCTTAGCTCAGCCACGGGTGGGCGCTATTTGCCATATACGAGCTTTCGAAAACTCGAAATGTTCAGCTTGAACGTCAGTCCATCATATGATTGGCCACGCACCATCCGGTAATTGACTTGTCGAGCGCACTGTTCAAATCCCATCTTTCTTATCAGGCCCAGGACGCGCTCATTCCCGGACCAGGTCTGTGTGTAAATGTCTTCAACTCCGTTGGACAGCAGGTATTCGATGAACAGCTTCCATGCAGCGGTTGCATAACCCTGGCGTCTTGCACTTTGCTCGGGAATGTCGATTCCTATCGTGCAGTATCCATCCTCATCTGTGTAGTCATAGTTCGCGTCTATGTTGTATGAATTACACCAACCAATGTGCGTTCGAGTTCCATTGTTGATGCATATCTGAAAACTCCGGCGCATTCTACTAGGATCCTTTTCTGTGGACAGTTGGCGCAGCATCTTATCTCGATATGCGTCAGGCGAAAACGGTTCTTCCTCTTCAAGCTCCCATGGAGCGTCCCATAGTAACCATTCTGTCTCTACTGTCTCCCAGCGAATCCTGTCTTCAATGTCCTCTCGCACAAAATCTCTCAGGATCACTCTGCCGTCTGTGATTACCATACAATCCTCCTCAATAGGGAATCTTCATGACAAATGGGAGGAGATTCTTGAAGGACTAGACTGAGGCCCATTTCTGGCGCGTACGCTCTGGGTCAGTGCATTTTGCGTCGATTTCTGCCGTTTGAACGATGCCAGAAAGCTGTTCAAAACGGATTAGTGGGACGCTATTGTGACAACCTTCCGGCTCACTTTCTGGGGCCGTGAATGAGGTATCTATCGCGATCGGTAGGATATACCCAGGGGAAGAGCCTACCTTGACACAGAGCTACACGCGAAAGGGGCCAGCAACATGGATAGTATCACAGGGCGCATCGAACTGCACGTCCGAAAACGGGTGTGTTTGGCAATCGCAGAGTGCGTGGTTGCGCAGCCGAGATGTGCAGGGGCTAACTGCTTGGGCCCGGGGTCGGATCTCAGGGATTCATGGTATAATGACGTTATTAGCATAGAGATTGAATTTGCATGAAGGAGCATTTGGCATTCTAGGCGATGGAAGCTAAGGAGATTTACAGTGGCGCGGATCTTGAGGGACGATCGCCTAGATGAGGAGAAGCAAAAGGATGGGTCGAGCGATCGCTGGAGAACCAAGGCAGGATGCTGAAGAACGGGTTAGGCGCCATATCTTAGGCCAACTCCACTCACACGAGATTGATCGGTTTGAGCTGATTCGCAGCAAGGATCGGGTGTGGGTTTTTCGTTGTTCCTTCGATGGAAGCCCCACTGTAATCAAGTACTTTGAAAAAGATGACGACCTGAGGGAGATCCATAATTATCAGCTTCTTCATCGCTTGGGCATTCCGACGATGGACGTTCTCGAGTATGCACAGCGATGTCTTGTTTTGGAAGACATCGCTGAGAGCAAGACGTGGCGTTTAGGCATCCCGGACGATCTCAGAGATGAGCAAATTGCCGGCAGGTTAGCCGAGTGGTATTTTCATTTCCACGAGAAGGGGATCAACATTCCTGAGCTGCCTGAACTGTACTGTGAGACAGATTGCCTGACGATAGCAAACCTCAATCGTCTGTCGGAAAGGGATCCTTCTCTTAAGGATATTACCTGTTATCTGCAAAACCATGTAGGCCTGTTCCAAAAGGAACTGGCGGGGTTGGTGCGAACTTTGAACTACAACGACTTTTATTGGACGAACATGCTCGTAAGAAAAGATCACACTGCCGCCATGATGTTTGATTACAATTATCTAGGTCAAGGCTATCGGGGAAACGATATTTCGAATGTGAAGTCTAGTTTGTCAGTCGAAGCGGGAACGGCTTTTGAAGATCAGTATGATATGCTTTACCATGGAAAATACGGAGTATCAAGAGAATGCGAGCGTCAGAACGAAGAGAGGATCACATCGATTGTGACGCCGTTGATCACGGTCATTTTAGCATACCAAAAGCCTGATTTCCCTGCCTGGGGAGAAGAAGCTAGGCAGCTGGTATTGAGCCCGCAGTATTTGGAACACGTGAAATCGTTTGTGGATTCCTGTGACAAGTAACGGCAAAGAATTGAGCTGCATGTGCCGGAG
>ERZ795047.341-NODE-341-length-59203-cov-31.565615_pt1 | contig 59203 bp, 44 predicted proteins | sample MGYA00375131_ERZ795047 | MGnify/ENA primary metagenome ERZ795047 (study PRJEB30176, sample SAMN05720228) | activated sludge metagenome | isolation source: Anaerobic digester | place: Japan | collected 2015-05-20 ... | reverse complement strand
CTTCGTATTTGCCGTCATTCTGTTCACCTTCGAAAAGTGTTGTAACTTCCCGCCCTAAGAGATCGTAAACTTTCAGCACAACGCTGCTTCTTTCCGGCAATTCGTACCGAATCATAGTTGTAGTAACAAATGGATTGGGCTGATTCTGGAACAAGGAAAAATGATTGGGTAAAATATTTTCATTTTTTCCTGTTGGTGATTCAGTTACAATTTCAGCAGAAGAACAGTAGCTCCAGGCTCCACCGGTTTGCACTTTATGATTATACGCACTGCTATTGTTAGTCAATCTCAAAGCTAAATAATTACCATTTGTCAAATTGAAAGCAGCAGCATTGGTTTCAAAAGTAAAAATGGTCTTATAGCCATCGCCGGTAATTATAGCTTGAGGACCACCGGATATAAAATCATTTTCATCGGTTGATGAACCAATTTCTACTGTAAATTCATCTCCATTTGCCGGTGTTGTTGCAAATACTATTTGTCCCTTCCATGTGTCATTTCCTGAATAACTGATATTTTTTGTTGCCACCTCGCTCGCTATCCAGATTTGAGAATTACCGGCATTTAAAGTAACATTTCCGTATGCTTTGGTCCGATCATCACGATACATTTTGCCATCATTGTTTAGCCACCAGGCTTGCAGGGAATAGTGCTCGGATGTTGTCATCAAAGGATAGTTATCAGTCATACCCAAGCCGTTGTATGAATCAGCTCCAATTCCATCTCTATCTGCATCGCTCCCAGTATAATCGCCGTAATAATTACCCAGAATGTTTTTATGGAAAGAGCCGCCGGTGTAGTCATAATATATCGGAGTAGGCGAATTCCAGCTGTTAACGGAGAAGCTTCCGTAAACATAAGCGTTTCCACTATGATTATTATATAAATTATTCAGATAAAAGGTATTGTTGCTCGAAGAATACAGGTAGATGCCGTAGTAGGCGTTAGAGCTGGCAGTGTTGCCCGTAAATGTGTTGGCATTGCTATTATACAGGTGGATGCCCTCAAGTTTATTATTATCAGCTGTGTTGCCCATGACTGTATTGTTACCAGCTTCGTGCAGGTAAATGCCGTAGTTGTTGTTCAAGGCACTGTTATTCGTGATTGTGTTGTTGCTGGAAAAATAATACAAGAAGATGCCGCAGTCGTTGTTAGAGCTGGTAGCGTTGCCCGTGATGGTGTTATTGCTGGAAGAAAATAGGTAGATGCCTTCAGTGTTGTAGTGCTCGCTGTCCCAGCCGCAGCGATTATCATGGATGGTGCAGTTAGTAGTACCACTAAGATAAATCCCTGCATAATAAGTAAAATAACCAGAACCAGTTGCTCCATAGATCGAAAAGCCGCAGCCTTCACCGCCGATAGTTACATTGTTAGCAGTTACTTCAAATACATGGTCATTTGCATTTGTTGCTATAACAGTAGTTGTGGCATAACCACTCTCCGATTTAATGGTGAGGCTTTTGGTTACATTTATATTCTCGGTATAGACACCATCTCCATGCCCGGTGCCGCTACTGCCAACAATGATAGTGTCGCCAGGGTTTGCAGCATCAATTGCAACTTGAATGCTGGTTGCCGCTTTCCCCCATGTGTCATAAGGAGGAGTATTCGAACCATTTGTTGCTACATACTTGATTCTTATAACGGTTTCGTTTCCAACAGTTGCAGCTGGTTCAGGAGCCGAATACTTGCGAACAAAAACTTGTCCCGGAGCATTTGTGGTGGTATAACCATAATTTTGGTACAAATCTGAAACTTCTGCTGAAGTCAAAGCACGATTATAAACTCGCACTTCATCAACTAAACCATTAAAATATTCCCCACTATATGAACGTCCTATTTGGAAGGGATTTGAATCGGTTGTTCTTGTAAAAGTAAAACTACCTATATAATTGCCGTTAATATAAAATTTTCCGGTTGTACCTTGATAGGTTGCTACCAGATAATACCATTCACCGGCAACAATTTCATCCGGAGCAGCCACATAAGCGATTTGTGAATTATTGGCCACCCAGAATAGCCATTTTCTGGCAGGAGCACCGGTATTTGAACTAAGATTAATGCCAATATACCAATCATTATAGTTCCATCCAGAGCCCATTACTATTCTTCTATTACTTGGAACGGAAGAAGCTTTTACCCAGGCTTCCATCGTGAAATCTGTCAGTGTATTACTAATAATAGGGGTTGTTACGTAATCATTTGAACCATCAAAACTCAACGCCTTTCCAAATTTTCCATCAACCCATGCTGGACTATTGTACAAAGTACCATTGTTCCCATTACCTGACCTATCATAAGCCGTCGTTCCGCTACCTTCATCCAAATGCCAGCTTCCTTTTACCGGACTATTGCTATCTATTACTCTTACAAAAGTATTGGTTGCATTGCTGGCAGATTGGGCAGAAGAATTCCCATAATGCATAAAGATTTCATTTGTTCCAGCAATAGGAACTTTTACCCAGATGATGGAAGTACCTGAAGCATCCCATTTCTCCATCCAGTAATTTAATTCAGTTCCATTCCCGTCGTAAAAACGAATATCACTGCCATCACTGTTGGCGTGAGCATAAGCGAAATTGGAAGTTGTTAATTCAACTTTTACCTGATAATCGGCTATAGGTGTTGCCGGATTCAAAGTAATCGGTACTCGATAACTGAAATTCTCTTCCGCTGATTTCATCCATGCTTCCAGTGTCATGGCATTCGAAACATTTAATGTTGAAGAGTTGGCCACAGAAACATACTTGTGTGTCCCGTTAAAATTCAAAGCTTTGCCTGCTCCCTGAGCTGAAACCTGCAAAATAAGGGAAAAATTAAACAAAAACATGGCTAGCGAAAATGCAGGCAAACAAGAGCCAAATGAGTAAAAAAATTTTTTCATAATTTATCAATTGTTTAAGATTGGTAATGTGTAAAGTTTTCTGATTCGTATTTTGATAACAAACAAAATAGTAAGATACAAATCCAACTCTTTTAATAGAGGCAATTTTCTTCATTTCGCTTAAAACCATTTCAATAATCAAATATTAACTCTATTACGTATTAAATAACAAATATATGAATAAATAATAGAAATTGTACCGATTTAGTCAAATTTTTACAATAAAATAAAACAAAATAATTGTTTTTTATCAATGCTTCGAATGTGATAGTTTAAACCAGAAATATTAGCCAATTCAAAGGAAAAGTCAAAGTCGCAGTGCTCCATAGTTAGAGCTTGTCTCAATTGTATTTAAGCAGATTCTAACATTTGTTTCAAAATGATACTCCGTTATATGGTGTTATCTCTTTGTTTGTAATGGATATATCGAGATTCACAAACAACTGTTTTGTATTTTTAAACATTGCCATTTCCTCCAAAACTAAAATCTTTTCCTTGTTGCAGATTTTGAGTGTAGGGATAAATGTGAATTTATTGCAGTACATATCGTAAAAATCGACTAATGATAGATTTTTTAATAACTCATTTCTAAAATTATGAATGTTGTCAATTATTTATCCCGTTTGATATAGAAAACTTTATGACTTATCATTTAATAAAATATGTTATTGGAAAACATTATGACATGTCGATTTGTTTGTATAAATATACATTTCGTTCGGGAAATGCAAATGATTATTTAAAAATTTAATTATTATTGGACAAAAAGTATTATTTTGTTCTTTTTTTATTACTTTTGCAAAACAAAATATTCAAATATGAGTAAAAATACAGAAAATATGATTTTTGATGAAGCAATGATCCAACAATTCTACGAGTCCTTTCCTGAAAAAATTGAACAGATAAAAAACCGGCTTGGCAGACCATTGACTTTAACAGAAAAAATACTCTATACTCACCTCTCGGCCGACGAAACATTAAAAAATTTTGTTCGTGGCATCGATTATGTCAATTTCTCACCCGACAGAGTAGCCATGCAGGACGCTACGGCTCAAATGGCTCTGTTGCAACTCATGAATTCGGGACGTTCAAAAACGGCAGTTCCGGCTACAGTTCATTGCGATCATTTGATACAAGCTCACGTTTCGGCTGAAAATGATTTGGATACCGCAATAAAAACGAATAGCGAAGTGTACAATTTTTTACGGGCTGTTTCCAACAATTTCGGTATCGGTTTTTGGGAACCCGGTTCGGGAATTATCCATCAAGTAATTTTGGAAAATTATGCATTTCCCGGCGGGTTGATGATAGGTACCGATTCGCATACACCGAATGCCGGAGGATTAACCATGTTGGCTGTGGGCGTCGGTGGTGCTGATGCTGTTGACGTCATGTCAGGACTGCCGTGGGAATTGAAAATGCCTAAAATAATCGGTGTGAAATTAACGGGAAAACTTTCCGGCTGGACATCTCCGAAAGATGTTATTCTTAAACTTACTGGCATGTTAACCGTAAAAGGTGCAACCAATGCCGTAATCGAATATTTTGGAGAAGGAACGGCTTCACTTTCGGCTACGGGAAAAGCTACTATTTGCAATATGGGCGCAGAAGTTGGAGCAACCAGCTCTATTTTTCCTTTCGATAACAAATCGGCTGTCTATCTCGAAGCTACAGGACGTAATTCAATTGCTGAAACTGCAAAGAAATTGGCCGAACATTTACAGGCCGATCCGGAAGTTGTACAACATCCCGAAAAATATTACGACCGACTGATTGAAATTGATTTAAGCACATTGGAACCTCACATCAACGGGCCCTTTACTCCGGATGCAGCTTATCCGATTTCAATTTTTGGGAAAGTGGTGAGAGAAAAGAATTATCCTCAAAAATTGGAGGTCGGGCTTATCGGTTCATGTACCAATTCTTCCTATGAAGATCTTTCACGAGCTGTTTCGGTATTGCGTCAGGCACGGGAAAAAAATCTGAAAGTTCGGTCGCAAATGATTATTAATCCCGGATCCGAAAAAATAAGAAGTACAGCCGAACGCGATGGCATGTTGGATGAATTTAAAAGTTCAGGAGCCACAATTATGGCAAATGCTTGCGGCCCTTGCATTGGGCAATGGAAACGCGACATAGATGTAGCGGATCGTCCAAATTCCATTATCACTTCTTTTAACAGAAATTTTGCCAAACGAAACGATGGCAATCCCAATACCCATACTTTTCTTTCTTCTCCCGAAATAGTGGCAGCTCTTTCTATTGCCGGCGATTTGTGTTTCAATCCGTTGACTGACGAGCTGGAAAACGAAAAAGGAGAAAAAATCAAACTGGATGAACCACAAGGTTTTGAACTTCCTCTGTTGGGATACGAAATAAAAGAATCGGGTTATATAGCGCCTTCGGAAGAAAAAATGGAAATCAATATCGATCCCAAATCAGAAAGATTACAACTATTGCAACCTTTTCCGGCATGGGATGGCAAAGATATGATTGAATTGCCATTGCTGATAAAAGTTAAAGGCAAATGTACTACCGATCATATTTCAATGGCAGGTCCGTGGCTTCGTTTTCGGGGACATTTGGACAATATTTCCAACAATTTGCTCATGGGTGCCGTCAATGCTTGTAATGATAAAACCAATGCCGTACTCGATCCGGAGACTAAACAATATACCACAGTTTCGGCTCTCGCACGCAAATACAAGGCAAAAGGTACAGGCTCTGTGGTAGTTGCTGAAGAAAACTACGGCGAAGGTTCGTCTCGTGAACATGCAGCAATGGAACCCCGCTATCTGAATGTTAAAGCCATCATCGCCAAATCATTTGCCCGAATACATGAAACAAACCTGAAAAAGCAGGGTATGCTGGCTTTAACCTTTATCGACAAGTCCGATTACGATAAAATTCGCGAAGATGATCGCATTAGCATTCTTGGACTTTCAGACTTCAAACCGGGAAAAAATTTGTTGATTCAACTTCATCATTCCGATGGAAGTGTCGAACAATTTGAAGTGGCACACAGTTTCAATAAAACTCAGATTGAATGGTTTAAAGCCGGTAGTGCACTGAATGCCATGAGAAAATGAAACTTTTTGTTCCAAAACTCAAGAAAAATTATTTTCCAAAAGCACAAATTAATATAAGAGAAACTTATCAATAAAAAATAGAGGTAAAAAATGAAAGAAGAACTTTTAATTTACAAATTATCTGAGACTATCAAAAAAACCAGCCAAATAGACAAAGAATTGTTTACCAAATACAACGTAAAACGTGGTTTAAGAAACGAAGATCATACGGGAGTACTGGTAGGTTTGACCCGCATTGGGGACGTAGTAGGCTACGAACGTACCGAAGATGGCCAATTAAAGGCAATTCCGGGTAAACTTTACTATCGCGGAATTGATGTAGAAGAATTGGTTCATGGTATTCAGTCCGAAAATCGTCTTGGTTTTGAAGAAACTGCTTTTTTGCTGTTATCAGGGTATCTGCCTACCAAAGACGAACTGGAAACTTTCAAGAAAATACTCAATGAAGCTATGCCTCTTCAACATCAGGCAACCATGAACATTATGGCACTGAAAGGACACGACATCATGAATATTTTGGCGCGCTGCGTTTTGGAACAATATATTTACGATGAAGATCCCGACAACATATCACGCGACAATCTTATTCGGCAATCCATCAATCTGGTTTCCAAATTTCCAACTATCATTGCCTATGCTTATAACGTTCTTCGCCATCACGAAAAAGGACGATCGCTTCATGTCCGCCACCCGGATGAAAATTTTTCTTTTGCTGAAAATTTCTTGTTCATGATAAAAGGAAAAGGACAATATACACCCCTGGAAATTAAAATTCTCGACCTGGCTTTGATTCTTCATGCCGAACATGGCGGAGGAAACAATTCCACTTTTAGCGTACGTGTAACCAGCTCTACCGAAACCGACACCTATTCTTCCATTGCTGCCGGCATTGGTTCGTTGAAAGGGCCGCTTCACGGAGGTGCCAACCTGAAAGTAATGGGAATGATCAAAGAAATGAGAGAAAACATTAATGATTGGACTGACGCTGATGAAATTGATCAATATCTGAAAAAGTTATTGAACAAGGAAGCTTACGATAAAACCGGACTGATTTACGGAATTGGACACGCCGTTTATACCATCAGCGATCCGCGTGCCATATTGTTGAAAGATATGGCTCGCGAACTTGCCAAAGAAAAAGGCCTTGAAAAAGAATTTGCATTTCAGGAACTGATAGAACAGCGTGCCGTAGAGGTATTTATGAATTATAAAAATGGGAACAACAACAAGCAGGTTTGTGTAAATGTCGACTTCTATTCTGGATTTGTTTACGAAGCCATTGGAATACCGAAAGAAGTTTACACGCCTATTTTTGCAATGGCCCGCATTGTTGGCTGGTGTGCTCATCGCATCGAAGAACTCAACTTTACCAGCAAAAGAATTATTCGTCCTGCTTATAAGAATGTCAACGAAATTCAGCAATTTATTCCTCTCGAAAAACGTTAAATGCAATAGTTGAAAGGATTTTTTAAACAAAAATCCTTTCGGCTTTTAAAAGGAAAAGTATGAAAAAAATAAAAGTTGAACAACCGGTAGTTGAACTGGATGGAGACGAAATGACGCGCATTATCTGGCGAATTATCAAAGAGCAGCTCATCCTTCCCTATCTGGATATTGATATAAAATATTACGATTTAAGCATACAAAATCGCGATCTTACCAACGATGAAGTTACAATTGAGGCTGCCCACGCCATAAAAAAATACAATGTGGGAATTAAATGTGCCACCATAACACCTGACGAAGCAAGAGTGAAGGAATTTGGATTGAAAAAAATGTGGAAATCGCCCAACGGAACAATCAGAAATATAATAGGTGGAACTGTTTTTCGCGAACCTATCATTTGTTCCAACATTCCCAGACTGGTGCCTAATTGGACAAAACCCATAGTGATTGGCCGTCATGCTTTTGGCGATCAGTACAAGGCAACCGATGTACTCATCAAAGGAAAGGGAACACTAAAAATGACTTTTACTGCCGAAAACGGAGAAACACAGGAGTGGGAAGTTTATAATTTTCAAGGAGATGGAGTAGCCATGAGTATGTACAATACCGATGAATCAATTTATGGATTTGCCCGCTCGTCCTTTCAGGCAGCACTCGATAAAAAATGGCCCTTGTATTTGTCCACAAAAAACACCATTCTTAAAACTTATGATGGCCGTTTTAAGGATATTTTTCAGGAAGTTTACGAAAAAGAATTCAGGGAAGCTTTTCAAAATGCCGGCATCACTTACGAACATCGTCTGATTGACGATATGGTAGCTTCTGTTCTCAAATGGAATGGCGGCTTTGTATGGGCTTGCAAAAACTACGACGGCGATGTTCAATCCGATTCTATTGCTCAAGGATTTGGTTCACTGGGACTGATGTCGTCGGTTCTGATTACGCCCGACGGAAAAACCATTGAGGCAGAAGCCGCACATGGAACAGTTACACGTCATTACAGACTTTATCAGCAAGGAAAAGAAACTTCTACCAATCCTATTGCTTCCATTTTTGCTTGGACACGCGGACTGGCACATCGCGGAAAACTGGATGGCAATAATGCACTAATCGATTTCGCAAAAAAACTTGAAGAAGTCTGTGTACAAACTGTAGAATCGGGAAAAATGACAAAAGATCTTGCTATACTTGTTCATGGAGAAAAAGTTAGCCGAACCGATTATCTGAGTACCGAAGAATTTCTGACAGCATTGAAACAAAATTTGGAAGCAAAACTTTCCGCTTGATTCAATAATTTTCTTAAACAATAAAACTAAAGAAAGCTGCTTGAAAAAATCAAACAGCTTTTTTTACATTATGAATCAGAATTACCGAATGTTATTCGATAGGTTTCTCTGAAGTTTCAGCTTCTTCAGAAGCAGGTGTTTCTTCTGCTTCAACAACCTTTTCTTCAACCTTTTCGGTTTTTTCCTTCTTACTCGATTTCTGAGGTTTTTCTGACTTTTCTTCCGTTTCGGCAGGTTTTTCAGAAGGTTCTTCCACTTTTGTTTCCTCTGCCATCTTTACTTCTGCAGGTTCTTCTTTTTCAGCTGGCTCAGCTTTTTTGGATTTTGTTTCCTTTTTGGCCAATTTTTTAGCGGCTTCACTTTCCATCTGATCTTTCAAATCTACCAATGACTGAATATCTCCAAAAGTAGTTTTTTCGATAGCCTGAGTCTGCACGGTTGAAGATTCTTCTTTCTTTGTACGTTTGGTAACCGATTTCTTTGGAGAAGTCGAAGTTTCACCTTCTGCACTTTCAGTTTTGGCAGCACGTTTCAGGTCTTCGTGAATACGTGTGTGGGAAAGTACAATTTTCTTTGCATCCTTGTTGAATTCGATAACTTTGAAAGGAAGTTTTTCGTCAACCTGTGCCTGTGTACCGTCTTCCTTTACCAACTGTTTGGCTGAAGCAAATCCTTCTACACCATAAGGCAAAGCAATAACAGCACCTTTATCGAGCATTTCAACAACTACGCCGTCGTGAATACTATCCACAGCAAATACGCTTTCGAGCGCATCCCACGGATTTTCTTCCAACTGTTTGTGTCCCAAACTCAAACGACGATTTTCCTTGTCAATATCGAGTACTACTACTTCGATTTCACTTCCAATTTGCGTAAATTCAGAAGGATGTTTGATTTTCTTTGTCCACGACAAATCGGAAATATGAATCAAGCCATCTACGCCTTCTTCAATCTCTACAAATACGCCGAAATTGGTAAAATTGCGAACTTTGGCAACATGTTTGCTCCCAACCGGATAACGTTCTTCTATATTTTCCCAAGGATCGGATTTCAGCTGCTTGATGCCCAACGACATTTTACGTTCATCGCGGTCGAGCGTCAAAATAATGGCTTCCACTTCGTCGCCAACTTTCAAAAAGTCTTGTGCCGAACGAAGATGTTGCGACCAACTCATTTCTGATACGTGAATCAATCCTTCCACTCCTGGAGCAATTTCTACAAATGCACCATAATCGGTAATCACAACCACTTTGCCTTTTACCTTGTCGCCTACTTTTAAATTGGGATCCAACGCATCCCAAGGATGTGGAGTAAGCTGTTTCAAACCCAAAGCAATACGTTTTTTCTCTTCATCAAAGTCCAGAATAACGACGTTGATTTTTTCGTCCAGCGAAACAACTTCACTTGGATGATTGATACGTCCCCACGACAAATCGGTAATGTGAATCAAGCCGTCCACGCCTCCCAAGTCGATAAATACGCCATAGGAAGTGATATTCTTGACAACACCTTCGAGAATTTGTCCTTTCTGCAATTTGCTGATAATTTCTTTTTTCTGTTGCTCCAATTCTTCTTCTATCAGAGCTTTGTGCGATACGACAACATTTCGGAATTCCTGATTGATTTTTACAACTTTGAATTCCATAGTTTTGTTGACGAAAGCATCGTAATCGCGAATAGGTTTAACATCGATTTGTGAACCGGGCAAAAATGCTTCGATACCAAACACATCGACAATCATACCGCCTTTGGTACGGCATTTAATGAAACCTTTAACTACTTCCTGCGATTCGAGAGCTGCATTTACGCGATCCCATGCCCGACTAATACGTGCCTGCTTGTGTGAAAGCAATAATTGGCCTTTCTTGTCTTCCTGACTTTCAATATAAACTTCAACCTTATCGCCGACTTTCAGATCGGGATTGTATCGAAATTCGCTCATGGGAACAACGCCATCGGATTTATAACCGATATTTACAACAACTTCACGTTTGTTGATGGAAATCACCGTTCCTTCTACCACTTCTTTGTCCTTAACGGCATTCAGGGTTTTGTCATAAACATTTTCCAATTCCTTTTTTGCTTCAGTAGTCAGGGTATTTCCTTTTTCATAAGCATCCCAGTCAAATTCTTCAGGGGTTATTTCAGCTTGAACTGGGGCAACTGATTCCTTTACAGGTTCTTCAGGTACAGAAACTTCGGGTGTTTCTGCAACAATTGGTTCTGCTGCATGCGATTCTGCAACACTTTCTTCTTCGGGAGACAGAACTTCATTTACCTCTTGAGTTTCTTCTTTTTTGGCTTCAACAGCTTCTGGAGAAACATTTTCTGTCAGGGCAGATTCGTTCTTTTCTAAATTGATTTGGTTTTCTTCCATTCTAAAAATTTGTTTTTTTACTAATAAATAGTAGATTAGACTTTATGTTGACTTAAAAAAATACGGGCACAAAGATACAAAAAGTTTATGATTTGATTTATAATTTTTTACAGAAACTTATTTATTACAGGGGCATTTTTTGAAGTTCTGTTTCAATGCTTTTTGAATAGCGGCTTCAGCAAGTGGTTCCATCACCTGATAGCCTTTTTGATTGGGATGAACTCCATCTTCGGAAAATTCGGATTTTAAACCGTTTCTTTCATCTGCCATTGCCGAGAAATAATCCAGATAAACAAATCCGTTTTTCTGACAATAATCTTTAATCCATGCGTTCAGAGTTACAATTTTCTCAGCCGGCTGCAAACCCCGACGCCAAGGATAATCATAGGCAGGCAATACGGAGGAAAGAACCACCTTAATATTGTGAACCCGTGCCAATTCTGACATAGAAGAAAGATTGTCTTCAATCATTTCGAGTGTTGAAGGCCCTGTATTGCCTGCAATATCGTTGGTGCCGGCTAAAATTACTACTACCGCCGGTTGCAGTTTAATCACATCCTGACGAAAACGCAAAAGCATTTGAGGGGTTGTCTGACCGCTGATACCCCGATTGATATAGGAACGATTTTTAAAAAAATCGGGACGAATATTAATCCAACCTTCGGTGATGGAATTGCCCAAGAAAACTACTCTTTTTTCACCTTTATCAGGGGCTCCCAATTTTTCATTTTCTGCTCTGAAACGACCTAAATTTGGCCAGTCTTGCGCATTCAATTGCTGCATGTAAAAACACAACATAGTCATAATTAAAATATTAACAAAATACTTTGACTTCATAACGATAAATATTTAAGTAAATGGATTGTAAAAAATATTTTGGTTATCAAATTTTACGAACAACAACTGTCGTAATTTTATGATTTACAAAAGTAGTTAAAAATAGATATAAATTTTCTACGATTACTCTGAAAAGTACAACATAACGATTCGATCGATTTGCATTAAAAAAAGATTTTTTTATCACAAAGAATTTAGTTCTTCATAAGAATTGTGGATTTTACCAACAAAATTTTCTACATTTGCAATGTTCACAGTCTTCAACATTATTTCGATAAAACGACATGAAAACACATACAAAAAAATTTTATTTCCCGAATTTTGAGAAAATAATCTGTTTATTCCTACTATTGACTGGATTTTTCTCAAAAACTCTTTCGCAGGACTTTGCCAAAGGAGCTGATGTAAGCTGGGTAACACAAATGGAAGCTGCCGGAAAAAAATTTTATACTGCCGAAGGAGTGGAAACGGAATGTATGACGTTACTGAAAAGTTTGGGAATGAATACCATCCGTCTCCGTGTATGGGTCAATCCTGCCGATGGATGGTGCAACGCTCAGGATGTACTTTTGAAAGCACAACGAGCAAACGATTTGGGCATGCGCATTATGATTGATTTTCATTATAGCGACTCTTGGGCCGACCCCGGAAAACAAACCAAACCTGCAGCATGGTCCAATCTTTCTTTTGCCGACCTGAAAACAGCTCTTTCCCAACACACTAACGAAGTACTTACTTTTCTGAAAAACAATGATATAACTCCGGAATGGGTTCAGGTTGGCAATGAAACTTCTGATGGAATGCTTTGGGAAGATGGAAGAATTTCAAAAAATCCACAAAACTACGCCGAGTTAAACAATGCAGGATATGATGCCGTAAAATCCGTTTTCCCCAATGCCAAAGTTATCGTCCACTTACCCAATGGCTATAGCAACAGTTTGTACCGTTGGTTTTTCGACACGTTAAAGAATTATGGCGGGAAATGGGACGTTATCGGCATGTCGGTTTATCCCTTTTGGTACACGACCAAAAACGACTGGAGAAATTGCAATATCAGTTGTTTCAACAATATGAACGACATGGTAAGTCGATACGGCACAGAAGTAATGATAGTGGAATGCGGTATGCAATGGGATGCTCCGGAAGCATGCAGAGATTTTCTTTCCGATTTGATTAACAAAACCAAAAATGTTTCGCAAGGAAAAGGATTGGGCGTATTATATTGGGAGCCGCAGTGTTATCCCGGATGGAACGGATATACATTGGGCGCTTTCGACAATACAGGAAAACCTACTATTGCCCTCGATGCTTTTAAAGAAGTCAGTCAATCGACCCATCCGCTCCAACTAAAAACCGGATGGCGTTATGATGACTTGCAAAAAGTCATACTTTTCGATAAAACATTCAGTAAAGTTACTTTATTTGACAGCGCCGGCACTGCCATACAAAGTTTCGCGTCAACCAACCGCATTTCTATGAAAAACATGCAAAAAGGAATTTATATCCTTCATGCAGCATTGAAAAACACCGAACCACTTTTAATCAAATTCATTTACAATTAAATGCTGCTGATTATTCTTTGCTGAAACAATATCCATCTAAACTTTTTAAACGTTTTTTCCAACTTATATTTTGTTCAATTATAAAAACAGAAATCGGTTCTTTTGAAATACATTGAAGTCATATTGCCTTTGCCATTGCCCAATACTTTTACCTATGCTGTTCCCGAAGCAGATGAGAACTCGATACAACAAGGTATGCGAGTTGTAGTACCATTTGGTAAAAAAAAATTATATTCCGGAATTGTATATTATGTTCATATTCTTCGTCCGGAAACGACTTATCAAATAAAAGAAATTGTCGGTATTTTGGATGAGGAACCCATTTTGCGCCGACCTCAAATCAAATTTTGGGAATGGATAGCCAATTATTATCAGGCACATTTGGGGGAAGTTTATCAATCGGCTTTACCGGCCGGTCTTAAACTGGAAAGTGAAACTCTTGTACGGGTGAAGCCGGATTTTGATACCAACGTCCATTTTTCAGAACGCGAAAAAAAAATTCTGGATGTCCTTTTAAATCAGAAAAAGCCCATTTCATTGTCAGCGTTGGCAAAAGATAGCGGAATTTCAAACGTTTTACCTCAACTAAAATTACTGCTGGAAAAAGGCGTCATCGAAATCAGCGAACAGCTTACCGAAAAATTTCATCCCAAAACTGAAACATACATACGTCTTCGTCCTGAAATTCAACAGGATGAAAAACTTCACGAAATTTTTGACCAACTGAAATCGGCAAAAAAACAGTTAAGTTTGCTGATGAACTATATTGATCTTTCAAAGTGTCTTGATCCAAAAAATGTCCGGGAAGTTTCCCGCAAAACACTTCTTGAAAAATCAGGCATTTCTCCCGCTGTTCTGAAAGCACTCACCGATAAAAAGATTTTTGAAACCTACGAGAAAATTGTCGGACGTCTCGACTTTTCTGAAAACGAACTTCAGAAACCCTCTATTCTTAACGAGTTTCAAACAAAAGCACTGCAAGAAATCGAAAAAAAATTTAAAGAAAAACCGGTGGTATTGCTGCATGGCGTTACTTCGAGCGGGAAAACGGAACTTTATATTCATTTGATTCAAAAAGTTTTAAACGAAGGGAAACAGGCACTTTACCTGGTGCCCGAAATTGCACTAACCACCCAACTCACTGCCCGACTGAAAAGAATTTTCGGTAAAAAGCTGGGAGTTTACCATTCAAAATTTTCCGACGCAGAACGCACCGAAATTTGGAACAATTTGCTGAACGACAAAGGTTATGAAGTTATTATAGGCGTTCGTTCCTCCATTTTTTTGCCTTTCCGACAATTAGGTCTGGTAATCGTTGACGAAGAATACGAAACAAGTTACAAACAATTTGACCCGGCTCCTCGCTATCACGCACGTAACGCTGCCATTGTGCTGGCTTCCATGCACGGAGCACACACTTTGCTCGGTTCGGCAACACCGGCAATAGAATCCTATTTCAACGCTGTTACGGGCAAATACGGACTCGTAAAACTTGATCGGCGATTTGAAGAAATTTCGTTGCCCGAAATCGTGGTTGTAGATTTGAAAGAAGCTTATCACAAAAAACAAATGAACGGCCATTTTTCCGATTTGCTGATGCATGAAATGCAGAAAACTCTTCAAAACAAAGAACAAATAATTCTTTTTCAAAATCGAAGGGGGTATGCGCCCTATCTGGAATGTAAAAGCTGCAACTACATACCCAAATGCAAAAATTGCGATGTCAGTCTAACTTATCATAAAACTACCAATGCTCTGACCTGCCATTATTGCGGATACACTGAATCTTATCCTGCTTCCTGTCCGGTCTGCGGAACGCCGGCGGCTTTCTCCACGCACGGATTCGGAACAGAAAAAATTGAAGATGAAATAAAAAAAATCTTTCCCGAAGTCCGAATTAGCCGAATGGATCTGGATACCACCCGTTCAAGGAAATCGTATGAAACGATTATCACCGATTTTGAAGAGTATAAAATCGATATTTTGATTGGCACTCAAATGATTACCAAAGGGCTGGATTTCGACAAAGTTAGTTTGGTAGGAATTCTAAACGCAGATAATATTCTGAATTTTCCCGATTTTCGATCACACGAACGAGCTTTTCAATTGCTATCACAAGTTAGCGGTCGTGCCGGCAGAAAGGATAAACAGGGAAAGGTGATTCTGCAAACCTATCAACCGAAACACCCAATTATTCAACAAGTAATGACCAACGACTACGAAGGAATGTTTGCAAACCAGTGCGAAGAGCGCAAACAGTTCAAATATCCACCCTATACACGACTGATTTTACTTATAGTTCGTCATCACGACAGACAGATACTTCAGGAAGCTTCTCATCAACTGACCAACTCGCTTCGGAGCGTTTTTGGCCGCAGGGTACAGGGTCCCAGTGATCCGCTAATTCCTAAAATTCAAAACTTTTATATTAAACATATTCTATTAAAAATAGAAATAGAAGCATCTCCTGAAAAAACAAAAAAATTGATACGAGATTGCATCAATCTTTCCCTCTCGCAACCTTCATTCAAATCGGTTCATTTACAAATAGATGTAGATCCACTCTAAACTCCAACCAAATCTGATTAGATAAAAGTATTTCCCCTCTTTCATTTTATTTAAAATAGATCATTAATTTTGGAATTCGTAAAATGAATTGATTTAAAGAATTCTATCTCGATATATAAAATAAGAATTTAACCTTAGTCCCAATTCAAAAAAACGATAAACAATCAAACAAAATTAATTGGATAAATAAAAAAAGAGCAATGTAAATAACTTGGATTTTCTGAATTTTATATTTTCAACTTGGCAAATGATAAAATAATAAACAAGTTAACCTATAAGTATAAAGTTAAACTTTTCAAAAAATTTTATATTAATTAATTGATTATAAACATATTAGTATTATATATTAAAGTGTTGATCAAGAAATGATTTTTTGTTCACCTAATATTGCCATATAAAAAATAAGTATTAATTTTGCACACATTTAGCTAAAACATCAATTTTAACTGAATCGGATAATACATTTTATTGCAATTTAAGTAAGTTATATTTATAGAAAATCAAGAAAACAAGCGATGAAAAACAAGTATATTGATCTGATTGAACAGACTTTTGAATTCCCCAATGATGAATTCAATGTCATTGACAATGAACTCTGGTGGTGTGGTGTTCCACTGATGGATGTCATCAAGCAGTATGGAACTCCGTTGAGAATAGCCTACCTGCCGAAAATAGCCGAGAATATACAAAAAGCCCGACGTATGTTTAATGTGGCTATGGCAAAAGTTGATTATCAGGGAGATTATATGTACTGTTATTGTACTAAAAGTTCTCATTTCTCTTTTGTAATGGAAGAAGTTTTGAAACATGACGTACATCTGGAAACTTCTTCCGCTTTCGATATCAACATCATGGAATCGCTTTATGAACAAGGATTACTGAAGCCGGAAACATATATTATCTGCAACGGGTTCAAACGTCCACAATATATAGAAAATATTCAAAATCTGATACGTTTGGGATTTTCTAATGTAGTACCGATATTGGACAATAAATTTGAATTGGATTTGCTGCTGAAAGATTTCGATAAGAAATTAAAAATAGGAATCAGAATTGCTGCGGAAGAAGAACCGAAATTTGATTTTTATACTTCCAGACTTGGTATTCGATACAACGACATTATTCCCTACTACACAAAGCACATAGCCAACAACCCGCAGGTCGAACTGAAAATTTTGCATTTTTTCATCAATACGGGAGTCAGGGATACGGCATACTACTGGAATGAACTGAGTAAAGCCGTAAATTTGTACTGTGAACTCAAGAAAAAATGTCCTGAACTCGACAGTTTAAATATCGGTGGAGGTTTCCCGATTCAGACCCACTTGGATATGTCGTACGATTACGAATACATGGCCGAAGAAATCATAGCACAGATAAAAAACATCTGCACTCAGAACGGAGTTCCCGAACCAAATATATTTACCGAATTTGGTTCCTACACCGTTGGCGAAAGTGGAGCCATGCTTTATTCCATTGTCAATCAGAAAAAACAAAACGACCGCGAATTGTGGGACATGATCGACAGTTCGTTTATGACTACACTGCCAGATACATGGGCAATCAATCAGCGGTATGTATTTTTGGCTATCAACAATTGGGATTCAGAATACGAACGCGTCAATCTTGGCGGCCTGACCTGCGACAGTGAAGACTTTTACAATGCCGAAGTTCATTCAAATGCTATTTTCCTTCCGAAAATGGAAGAAGGGCGGGAACAATATATTGGATTTTTCCATACTGGCGCTTATCAAGAATCGTTGAGCGGATATGGCGGCATACAGCATTGTTTGATACCGGCTCCAAAAATGGTAATTATCGACAAGGATGAAGACGGAGAGTATTTTACCAAACTTTTTGCCAAAGAACAAAGCTACAAGTCAATGTTGAAAATTTTGGGTTACTGAGTTTAAAAAAATGTTAAATAAAAAACCACTGACTAGATAAAATATCGCAGGCAGTGGTTTTTAATTTTTCAGGGAACTACAATGTTTGGTAAAAGAAAAAACAAAAAAACATTCATCAATAAATTTAGCGAATGAAAATTGTTAAATTGACAGGATTTGGATGACGCCCAATAAATCTTCATTTACCGGCTTGTCGAATTTAATGGCTTTTGTAAACGGTACATGAACAATTTCATCGTTCACGATGCCAATCATAATACTGCGCTGCTCATCCAGCAAAGCATCTACGGCTGCCACACCCATGCGGCTGGCCAAAATTCTGTCCGAAGCAGTAGGTGAACCACCCCGCTGAATATGTCCCAAAATTGTTACGCGTACATCATATTCGGGATGTTCGCGGCGCATTCTTTCAGCCAAGCCATTGGCTCCGCCGGTAATTTCACTTTCGGCAACAATGACAATGCTGCTGTTTTTCGATTTTCTGAAGCCGTTTTTAATCAGTTCTTCCAACTGATCGACTTTGGTTTCCCTTTCTGGAATAATGGCAGCCTCCGCACCTGAAGCCAGGGCACTGCTTAAAGCCAGAAAACCTGCATCGCGTCCCATGACTTCTATAAAGAATAAACGTTCGTGGGAAGAAGCCGTATCCCGAATTTTGTCTACTGCATCGATAATGGTATTCAAGGCTGTATCATAACCAATGGTAACATCCGTTCCCCATAAATCGTTGTCTATTGTCCCCGGCAAGCCTACAATGGGTACGTTAAATTCTTGTGCAAAAATTCGAGCACCGGTTAAAGTTCCATCACCTCCGATAACAATCAACGCATCAATTTCTTCTTTCCTCATAGTTTCGTAAGCCATTTTTCTTCCTTCGGGTGTCATAAATTCAGCGCACCTGGCCGTTTTAATAATCGTGCCTCCTTGCTGAATAATGTTGCTCACGTTTTCGGTCTTGAATTCTTTGATTTCTCCGGTTATCAGTCCCTTGTAACCTCGGTAAATCGCTTTTACACGAATACCGTTGAAAATTGCCGTACGTGTTACTGCCCTGATAGCAGCATTCATTCCGGGAGCATCACCTCCGGAAGTAAGTAATCCGATACATTTAATTTCGTATTTCATTTCTATTTTGTTGATTAATTGATTATCAAAAAACTAATAAAAATCAGGCTAACCTTTCTTCCAAACGTTTGGCAATGCAATCCATCAACCATTTTGGTGTGGAAGTAGCCCCACAAATTCCAATTTTTTTATCCTTTTGAATCTCGAGTTCATCCACTTGTTTACAATCGGAAATATAATATGTCTGTGGATTAATGCTTTTGCAATGTTCATAAAGAACTTTTCCGTTTGAGCTTTGCTTGCCACCTACAAAAAGAATAACGTCGTTCTGTTGTGCAAAATTAATAATATTTGGTATTCTGTTTGCTACTTGACGGCAAATGGTGTCGCTAAATTTAAAATCATCCTTTTTCACCATGCGTTTTGAAATTTCCTCTATCAGATGATGATAATGTTCAATATCTTTGGTTGTCTGAGAAAACAAATGTACTTTCTTTGAGAAATCGATTTTATCCAAATCTTTTTCTTCCTCTATCACAATGGCTTTACCATCGGTTTGCCCTACCAGTCCTTTGACTTCAGCGTGTCCTGTTTGTCCGTAAATAACTATTTGTCCGTCTTCCGAAGCCAATTCTTCATAGTTTTTCTTGATGCGCGATTGCAATTTCAGTACCACCGGACAGGTAGCATCAATCAGGGTAATATTATTCTTTCTGGCTGTTTCGTATGTGCTTGGAGGCTCTCCGTGAGCGCGAATCAGCACTTTCACATTATGCAGTTGGTTGTATTGCTCATGATTGACAGTAACGAGTCCCAATCGCTGAAGTCGTTCCACTTCTTCTTCGTTGTGCACAATATCTCCCAAACAGTATAGAGTTGAGCCTTTTTCCAATTCTTCTTCTGCTTTTTCAATGGCTTTAACCACGCCAAAGCAAAATCCGGATTTGTTGTCTATTTCGATGTTCAAAATTTTGAAGCTTTATAAAAATTAAAAAAACAGATGAATAACACTGAAACTTTAATTGAATCAGCTTATTATTCTAACGTTTTTTGATAAAATAAAGTTTTGAGCAACTCTCGCTGTTCGTTACGAGTCAGATTGGAATTGTCGATAACAATGGCATCGGGGGCCTTTTTGAGTGGGCTTTCTGAACGATGAAGATCTCTTTCGTCCCGCTCTTTTATATTGGCAAGCACTTTTTGAAAATCTACTTTTTCCCCTCTGGCCAGCATTTCTTCCATTCTTCGTTGAGCTCGGATTTCGGGAGAGGCGGTTAAAAAAATCTTCAGCTCGGCTTCAGGAAAAACTACAGTTCCAATATCTCTTCCATCCATTACAATTCCTTTTTGCAAACCCATTTGTTGCTGCTGCCGCACCAGTTCTCTCCTTACAAAGTCCAAAGCACTTACTCGGCTGGCTGCATTGGCAACTTCCAATGTTCTGATTTCTTTTTCGACATTTTCGCCATTGAGATAAGTTTCGGAAACTCCATGCTCATTGGTTTTAAAATCGATTTTTAAAGAGCCGATATTTTTTTTCAGTGCTTCGATATCAATATCATTTTCTGTTATCCAACCATTGCGCATGGCATACAAGGCAACTGCACGATACATGGCTCCCGAATCAATGTAAGTATATCCTACATCTCGTGCAAGATCTTTTGCCATAGTACTTTTACCGCCGGAAGAAAACCCATCAATAGCGACAACAATTTTTTTCATTGGGATTAATTTTTATTTGCAGCAACAAATTCCAAGCTTTTATAAATCGAATCCGATATCTTTTCTGAAATATTTTCCTTCAAAATTAATTTTTTCGGCATTTCTCAATGATATTTCCAGCGCTTCTTTCATGGTGTTTCCATAAGAACTAATGGCCATTACTCTGCCGCCATTGGTTACCAGTTTCCCGTTTTTCAAGGCAGTGCCGGCATGAAAAATAATACTTCCTTCCACTTTATCCAAACCGGAAATTTCCTTGCCCTTTTCATAAGCTTGAGGATAGCCGCCGGAAACCAGCATTACTGTGGCTGCGAAACGCTCGTCAATTTTAATTTCTTTTTCGTCCAAATTTTCATTTACCACACCTCCCAGTAAATCAACGAAATCGGATTTTATTCGTAACATGACGGCTTCTGTTTCAGGATCGCCCATCCGAACATTATATTCAATAACGTAAGGTTGACCTTTAACATTTATCAAACCAAAGAAAATAAACCCTTTATATACAATTCCTTCTTCTCTCAATCCGTTGATAGTGGGTCGAATAATATTTTGTTCTACTTTCTTCATGAAATATTTATCGGCGAACGAAACCGGCGAAACAGCGCCCATTCCTCCGGTATTTAATCCGGTATCACCTTCACCTATTCGCTTGTAATCTTTGGCTTCGGGCAGAATTTTGTAATTATTTCCATCCGTTATCACAAATACCGAACATTCAATTCCGGAAAGAAATTGCTCAATTACAACGGTTTTACTTGCTGTTCCAAATTTTCCTTCCAGCATGGATTTTAATTCCTGTTCAGCTTCTTCCAAGCTATCGATAATCAGCACGCCTTTCCCTGCAGCCAGTCCGTCGGCTTTCAGTACGTAAGGAGAGGAAAGTTGCTGGAGAAATTGTATGCCTTCGTCAATAGTTTCTGAGGTAACGCTGAAATATTTGGCTGTCGGGATGCCATGTCTGAGCATAAACTTTTTGGCGAAATTTTTACTGCCTTCCAGTTGCGCAGCAATTTTTGACGGCCCGATCACAGATACGTTTTTTAATTGTTTGTCAGAGGCAAAAAAATCGGCAATCCCTTTCACCAAAGGATCTTCCGACCCAACAATTACCCAATCGATTTCATGTTCCAACACTGCTATTTTGATGGATTGAAAATCATCTGCCGAAAAGGGGAGATTGGTTCCCAGCGTTGACGTGCCGGGATTTCCGGGAGCAATATAAAGATTTGTAAGCTGTGAACTTTGAGCAATTTTCCATGCCAAAGCATGTTCACGACCTCCTGAACCCAGAAGTAATATATTCATGTTGTAGAGTTGTTTTTACGTTGTGCAAAAGTAACATTTTTCATATTTTCGGGCAAACAAAAATGGCTCACCTGTATAAATTTGTAGAAAAAGAAAAGTATCTTTGTGAAAAAATACTTTTTATATGTCCACTTACGAACAGCTTGAGGCACTTGCCCGTTACATTCTTCCGAAAGAGATATTAGACGATTTTGATATTGTTGGAATTGAAGAAAAATCGGGAGTTCTCAATTCAATTTTTCTTAAAGACAACAACAAGATAAAGTATCTCTCAAATGTGGCTGAAAGCCAATTCAAGTCTTTTAATACAATAGCTGCTACAGTTTATGAACATCACGAAGAAGTTCTTAATTTCTTTATCAATAGAAGTACCAATGCCTCTGCCGAAAGTTTCAATGCTAAAATTAAATCCTTCAGAGCTTCTTTGAGAGGAGTTATCGATATTAAATTCTTTCTCTTCAGATTGACTAATATCTATGCTTAAACACATATTTTTACGGGTGAGCCCTATCCTCCCGTCAAAGTTGCATTTACTAATTGAATTTAAGTTGTATATATCCTGTATTTTTTTTGAAAAAAACTTGTAGGTTTAAAAAGAGTTTATAATTTTGCTTCATGATTAAGCTATTAATTCCTTTTCTACAAATCCAAGAAAATAATTCAAAAAAATTCAGGGAAACAGTTCTGATAATTCATCAACATTTACTAATTTCGTGCTTGTTTTTTTTGACAAACTATTTTTTTCATGTTAAAAAAAGTCTCATTAGCTAAGGAGCTAAAAAAATATTTTGGTTTTGATACCTTCAAGGGGAATCAGGAACAAATTATTCAAAATGTGCTCAATGGAAACGACACTTTCGTCCTTATGCCTACAGGAGGAGGTAAATCATTGTGTTATCAGCTTCCTTCTCTTTTAATGGATGGAACGGCCATTGTCATTTCTCCTCTGATTGCTCTGATGAAAAATCAAGTGGATGCCATGCGCAATTTCAGTGAAGAAGATGGCGTGGCTCACTTTATCAATTCTTCGTTGTCGAAACAAGCTATTGAGCAAGTAAAATGTGACATCCTGAGCGGAAAAACTAAATTGCTATATGTTGCTCCCGAATCACTCACAAAGGAAGAAAATATCGAATTTCTCAAACATATAAAAATTTCCTTTTACGCTATTGATGAAGCACACTGTATTTCGGAATGGGGACACGATTTTCGTCCCGAATATCGACGTATTCGTCCTATTGTCAATGAAATAGGAATTGCTCCCATCATAGCTCTTACTGCCACTGCCACTCCAAAAGTGCAACACGATATTCAAAAGAATCTGGGAATGTTGGATGCTAAGGTTTTCAAATCTTCTTTCAACCGTCCCAATCTGTATTATGAAGTTCGTCAAAAAACGAACAACATCGACAAGGATATTATTAAATTTGTACGTTCTCAAGAAGGAAAATCAGGCATAATCTATTGCCTGAGCAGAAAAAAAGTGGAAGAACTGGCCGAAATGTTGCATGTAAACGGAATTTCGGCTTTACCCTATCATGCCGGCATGGATGCTGCTCAGCGGAGCGAAAACCAGGACAAGTTTTTAATGGAAGAAGCAAGCGTCATAGTGGCAACTATCGCTTTTGGCATGGGAATTGATAAACCCGACGTCAGATATGTGATACACTACGACATGCCCAAAAGTCTGGAAGGATATTATCAGGAAACCGGACGCAGCGGACGTGATGGAGGCGAAGGTCAGTGCATAGCTTTTTATTCTTATAAGGATCTGGAAAAACTGCGAAAATTTATGCAGGGAAAACCACTTGCCGAACAGGAAATTGGGAATCAACTCCTAATAGAAACACAGGCTTATGCCGAATCTTCCATCTGCCGACGAAAACTTTTACTTCACTATTTCGGTGAAGAATACAAAGAAGATAATTGTGGTAATTGTGATAATTGTATGAAACCCCAAAAATTTATGGAAGCGCAAGAATTGTTGACTTTGGTTCTTGAAACCATTTCTATTTTAAAAGAAAAATTCAAAGCCGAACACATTGTGGACATTCTTAAGGGAAATGAAACATCTGACGTAGTTTCCTATCAACACAATGAATTGGAAAACTTCGGAGCCGCCTCCGATGAAGATGAAAAATTGCTTCAGGCTGTTATTCGACAAGCCCTTATCAGCGGATATATAACAAAGGATGTGGAAACTTATGGAGTGCTCAAAATCACCCCCAAAGGAAAAGATTATTTGAAAAATCCTACTTCGTTCCCAATTGTTAAAGATAATGACTTTGAGGAAGATGAGGAAGTGAATCTGAAAAATATTGCCAGCACCAGCGCTGCCGATGAAGTATTGTTTTCCATTTTAAAGGATTTACGCAAAAAACTTTCAAAAAAATTGGATGTACCGCCTTTTGTCATTTTTCAGGATCCTTCGCTGGAAGCTATGGCCACTACATACCCTATAACAATGGATGAACTACAAAACATACCGGGGGTTGGGGCAGGAAAAGCCAAGCGATACGGAGATGAATTTTTAAAAGTCATCAAAGAATATGTGAAGGAAAACGACATAATTCGTCCTGAAGATTTGAGAGTACGTACTGTAGCCAATAAATCGAAACTTAAAGTCTCTATTATTCAGGCTATTGACAGAAAAATTGCCCTCGACGATATTGCCTTGTCCAAAGGATTGGATATTACTGAACTGCTGGATGAAATTGAGGCAATTGTATATTCAGGTACAAAAATTAATATCGATTATTTTTTGGAAGATGTTATGGACGCGGACCGCGTAGATGAAATTTTCGAATACTTTAATTCTGCAGAAACCGACAGCATAGACGATGCATTGGATAAGCTTGGAATAGACGATTTTAGTGAAACGGAAATACGGCTTGTAAGAATCAAGTTTCTCTCCGAAGTTGGTAACTAAACCTTAAAAAAAGGAAAGTTTTTCAGAAACAAAGTAAAAAGAGAAATAATCCTGTTTTTTTCGTATTTGCTAATTCCTCTTGTCGACACCCCACATTAACTTTTTCTTCAACGTATCGAAAAAAGTATGCTGAAGCTGTTTTATAACTTTTATGGTAAAAGGAGCTTTGGCAATGTGCAATTGTGTAGTTTGTTCCAACACTTTCGATCGCCCGTCGAGCGCGACAAGATAGCTGTGTGTACGACTGTGAACCTCAAGATCGATGTTCCAGTTGTCGGGAATTATCAAAGGCCTCACATTCAAACTATGAGAGGCAACAGGCGAAAGAATAAAATTTTGTGCCTGAGGTACAACAATTGGGCCTCCAACACTCATAGAATAAGCAGTTGAGCCTGTTGGCGTTGAAACCAATAAACCATCAGCCTGATAGGTATGAATCAATTCGCCGTTGACGCTGGCATTGATGCTGATCATGGAAGAAGAATCCTGTTTCAAAACCGACACCTCGTTCAAAGCATAAGGATATTGCAACGGCGTTCCGTCCGAAGTTTTCACCAAAAGTAAAGTACGTTCTTCTATTCTGAATTTTCCTTCTAAAAGAGCTTCCAACGCTTCAATAATTTCATCATTCGAAACATCGGTAAGAAAACCCAACCGTCCGGTATTGATGCCGATAATGGGAATTTCTTTATCACCGATTCTTGCCGCCGTATTTAAAAAAGTTCCATCACCTCCAATACTCAAAGCAACATCGGCTTTGAAATTGTCATTCTCGATTTTTTCCACGTTTTCCAACCGATAACCGCCTATATGTACAAGGAAATCGTACAAATCACTGTCAAGCATTAAAGGAATTTGTTTTTCCGAAAAAAAATCGAACAGCACTTTAATACTGTTAATGATGACCGGCCTATATATATTTCCAAAAATTGCAACTTTCATCAGAATATAATTTATTTTTTAATGGTCTGATGGAACCCACATGTCTGAATATTATATTCATTCGTGTTTGTATATGTAATACATGTGGGTTTCATATCAAGAATTTTTTTTACAAAAAAAGAAGAAACATTCTGTAAAACAAGGAATTGAATTAATAAAACGCATAGTTTTTTATTAAAAAACAAAAACATAGACAATTCTTCAAGTGCGACTTCAAAATTTTGAGTTATTTTTGTAGAGAAAATGAATCTGAAACTTTACACAAAGGAACTAAATGAAAACGACATTTACAAATAAATATTTTTCTAAACAAAATGATTTTTTCTCTTTTTTTCATATTGTGGAACGGAGATACTATTGTTTGTTTAATTTTATTTAACCATCAAGAAATGAATAATTAAAATTCAATTGACATGACAAAATTAAGTGTAAATATAAATAAAATAGCTACCTTGCGCAATGCACGAGGTGGCAATACTCCCGACGTCTGCAAGGCCGCCATCGATTGTGAAAAATTTGGAGCCGATGGCATAACCGTTCATCCTCGACCCGACGAAAGACATATCCGCTATTCCGATGTTTGGGCACTCAAACCAATTTTGCAGACCGAATTCAACATTGAAGGTTATCCTTCTCCCAACTTTATGAAACTGGTTACAATGGTAAAACCTACACAGGTTACATTGGTTCCCGATCCTCCCGAAGCCATTACTTCCAATGCCGGATGGGATACGGAAAAACATCTCGATTTTTTGAAAGACATTACTGCCGAATTGCAGGATGCCGGAATTCGTGTTTCCATTTTCGTTGATGCAAATATTAAAAGTGTTGAATATGCCGCATTGGCAGGTGCCGACAGGGTAGAACTTTATACCGAACCTTATGCCCGCGAATACGCAGAAAACAGAGAAAAGGCAGTTGCTACATTTATTGAAGCAGCCAAAGCAGCCAAAAAACTGGGATTGGGACTGAATGCCGGACACGATTTGAATCTTCAAAATCTGCATTATTTGCATGCTTGTATTCCATGGCTCGATGAAGTTTCCATTGGTCATGCCCTGATTTGTGATGCTTTGTATTTGGGACTTCAGGAAACAATAAAACAGTACAAAAATCAGTTGAAATAGTAAGGCATGAATTTTGAAACAAAAACAAAAAAATAAAAATTGAAATAATTATGATTAATCTGCTTATTCTTCAAGCTTCAGCAAATGTTGCCACTACAGTTGCCGACCCGCTACAGTCGGAAATAAACCTATGGACAATGGCGAAATTTGGTGGTCCCATTATGATAATTTTGGCTTTAATGCTGGCTTTTGCCGTATATTTATTTATAGAAAGACTGATCACGATCAATCAAGCTTCCAAAGAAGATGCTTTTTTTATGGAAAGAATCAAGGACTATATTTATGAAGGAAAAATTGAAACTGCATTAAAACTCTGCAGGGACACAAATTCTCCCAGTGCAAGAATGATTGAAAAAGGAATCACCCGATTGGGGCATCCTTTGAATGATGTTCTGGTAGCCATAGAAAATGTTGGTAATATGGAAATTGCAAAACTCGAAAAGGGATTAGTTATTATGGCTTCTATTTCGGGTGGTGCTCCCATGCTGGGTTTTTTGGGCACCGTTACCGGAATGGTATCAACTTTTTTCAATCTTTCTCAAAAAGCAGGTGGAAACATCTTACTTGGTGATCTTTCCGTTGGTATGTATCAGGCCATGGTTACCACCATTGGCGGTTTGATTGTTGGAATTTTGGCATATTTTGCCTATAATTACCTTGTATCGAGAGTAGATTCTGTAGTAAACATCCTGGAATCGAAAACTATGGAATTTTTGGATTTGCTCAATGAACCTGTAAAATAAATATTTTAAAACATTCGCAGCATGGCATTAAAAAAAAGAAATAAAGTTGAAGCAGGTTTCGCCATGTCCTCCATGACAGACATTATTTTCCTGTTATTGCTTTTTTTTGTTATTGCATCAACTTTATCGTCTCCTAACGACATAAAATTAAATTTGCCTGAAAGTAGATCTAAGTCTTCAACCAAGCAAATAATTGCTAAAGTTGCTATTGATGCTGAAGGAAAGTTATCGGTAGCCAAAGGAAATCAAAAACCCGTTCCTATTGAACCTAAATTGTTGGAATCGTATCTTTTAAATATGGCCTCACAAGACAGTATTTCTTTTGTTGCACTTTATGCCGATCAAAATATTGCTTACAAGGAAATAGTAAGGGTTTTGGATATCGCCAATCAACATGGTTTTAAAATTGTTATAGCCACCAAACCGTTTGAAAATTGAGAAGGTGTGAAAAAATCCGAATTATATGGTATTGTTGGGTCAATCATCTTTTGTATGATGCTGCTGGTGCTATTGCTGATCATTAAAATGCACGCTTCAACATCTGTTGAACCTGAAGGCATTATGGTCAGTTTTGGTGAAACTTTGGAAGGAGGCAGCAGGGCAGCTTCCCCTTCTGCTGCAGAGGAGTATGCAGTATCGAAAAAAGCAAGTGAAAAAATTTTGACTCAAAAAGATCCTTCTGTTTCGCTCGACAAAAAGACTGACAACAGAGAGCAGGAAAGAGAATTGTCCGAGAAAAAAAGACTTGAACAAGAGGCAATATCAAAAGCCAATATTATGGAAGGGATATTTGATAAAAAGATATCAGGGAATGAAAATGTGGGCGATGAGAATTTATTAAAAGGAAATCCTGCCGGAAGAGGAACTTCAAATGGGAACAGCTGGTCGCTTAGTGGACGAAATTTGGTGGGAAATCTGATTACCCCCAGATATGAACAAAATGTGGAAGGTGAGGTTACTGTCAACATTCGGGTTGACGAAAACGGAGTTGTTGAGGGAGTTTCTATTGGTGTTCCCACCAATATTTCCGATGCAACAATTTTAAAAGCAGCCATGGAAGCAGCAAAAAATACCCGTTTCAGTCCTGGAAAGGGGAAAGCTACCGGAACCATCACCTATCATTTCAGATTAAAATAAACTACCGGAATGTGGCTGTTTTACAGAAATATGTGGAAAAATAAAAAACGACCTTAACATAATAAAAATGACAAACTTATGAAAGCAATGGTATTTTTAGCTGATGGTTTTGAAGAAATCGAAGCCATCGCTCCAATTGACATTATGCGTCGAGCAGGAATAGAAGTTACAACCATTTCCGTTTCACGCGAAAAAGAAGTGAGAGGTGCACATGGTGTTTTGGTTGAGGCAGATCGTTTGTTTGAAGAAGTCAGTTTTTCTGATGCCGATTTGCTGTTTCTGCCGGGCGGAATGCCGGGGACAAAAAATTTAAATGCTCATGACGGTTTAAAACAACTTTTGCTGAAACATGCCAATGAAGGCAAAAAGTTGGCGGCTATTTGCGCTGCACCTTCCATATTGGGCGAATTGGGATTGCTGAAGGGAAAGGAAGCCGTTTGTTTTCCCGGATTTGAAGAAACACTAAAGGGTGCTATTGTATCCGATAAAAAAGTTGTTCAGTCAGGGAATATTATTACCGGTAAAGCTGCCGGCGCCGCCATAGAATTTGCCCTGAAACTGGTTGAAAATCTGAAAGGAAAATCTGCAGCCGAGCAGGTAGGTTTGTCTATTTTTGCTTTTTAAAGAAAAGCTAAAAACAAAAAAGCAAAAGAGTTATTACAAAAACAAAGGAGGAATTAAAAAAATAATTCCTCCTTTATTAAAACTTTAACAAACAAATTAATTGATAGCATCGCTTAATTCTGCACCGGCTTTGAATTTTGCAACCTTTTTAGCAGGGATAGTGATGGGTTTTTTGGTTGCCGGATTAATACCGGAACGAGAAGCACGTTCAGCAACCGAGAAAGTGCCAAAACCTACTAAACTAACTTTATCTCCTGCAATTAAAGCTTCAGAGATACTTTTAACAACAGCGTCAATTGCTTTCTTTGCATCAGCTTTGCTTAGCCCAGATTTTTCTGCTACCGCACTGATTAATTCTGCTTTGTTCATAACATAAAATTTTTTTAAAGTTAAACACACTAAAAAATCCTTTTTAAAGCTACAAATGTACATTATTGAAAACAAATAGCAAGCATTTGAATAAAAAAATTTCTGTATTTTTTACTTTTTCTTACAAAATATGTTACAAAACATGTTTTAGTTAATTTTTTCGCTACATTTGCAATTTAAAAAAACGATTTAATGAACTATATACTCCATTAAATGTTTTGAAAGTTGGTAAATGGTTGTGGAAAGAAGATTTTGTCTGAACAATTTTCTTGAATAAAAAAATAAGTATTGCATGAGTTACAGATCCTCTTTTTTTGGTTCTATACCTGTGGTGGTTAAGAATCTGATTTTAATAAACATCATATTGTGGTTGGCAACTTTGGTTTTACCTCGTTTTTTTCTGCGTTGGGGGATAAATGTTGATCTGGTCAACATTCTCGGTATGCATTACTGGGGATCGAAACAGTTTAATCCTGCTCAACTGATCACTTACATGTTTTTGCACGGAAATTTTGAGCATATTTTTTTCAATATGTTTGCCTTGTTTATGTTTGGAACGGTATTGGAACAATTTTGGGGTCCCAAACGCTTTATGCTGTATTACATGGTTACAGGTATTGGAGCTGCTCTTATACAGCAACTTTTTTGGTCTGTAGAATATCAGCCGGTAATTTCAGCACTCAACGAAGCCATAAACACCGGGAACAAAGATGCCTTGTTTTCTCACGAAGGAGTATTGTCCCGTTTTTTTAGAATCAACAATTTGGCAGCTTTAGACACCACTTCATTAATTGAACTGAAGCATCTTTTTGTGAATCTACCCGTAACCATAGGTGCTTCAGGTGCAATTTTTGGTTTATTACTGGCATTTGGATGGCTTTTCCCCGATGCTAAACTTATGCTTATATTTCTCCCGATTCCTATTAGAGCCCGAATATTTGTATTGATGTATGCAGTAGCCGAATTATTTTTAGGGGTGGCTGGTTTTACGGGTGATAATGTTGCTCATTTTGCCCATTTGGGCGGTATGCTCTTCGGAATTTTTTTGATTTTGTATTGGAAGAAAAAAGGTGTACATTGATGTAAGTATTCTTAAAAAATTTATATAAAGAATATAATTTATTGATTTACATTGTTTTATTTTCAAATTTTTTGCTATGAATATTTTTGACAATATTAAATTATCCTATCGTCAGGGAAGTCATCTGATTAAACTCATATATATCAACCTCGGTGTGTTTTTGCTGTACCATGCTGTTTTAATCACTTTCAAACTATTCAATGCCAGTGGTATTTTTCTTCTTCCATTTTTGGCTATGCCGGCAGATGGAAGGCAATTGCTTTATCATTTCTGGACACCGGTTACTTACATGTTCATGCACGAAGGTTTCCTTCATCTGTTTTTCAACATGTTGTGCCTTTACTGGTTTGGAAAAATATTTTTGATGTATTATTCCGAAAAACAACTTACCGGTTTATATCTGGTGGGAGGATGGGTAGCCGGATTGTTTTATTTTCTGTCATTTAATATTTTCCCCTATTTCGATGCAGCTGTTTCACAAGGTTTACTTTTGGGTGCTTCCGGTTCTATAATGGCCATTATTGTAGCTTCAGCCGTCGCTTCACCGAATCTGGAAATGCGGATACTGTTTCTCGGCGGCATAAAATTGAAATACATTGCATTGGTGGCGATCCTTACAAGTTTTTTCGGAATCACGTCCAACAATGCCGGAGGTGAAATTGCTCATTTGGGAGGAGCTTTAATGGGTTACCTTTTTGTGGTATCTTTACGTAAAGGAAAGGATATTACCAAATGGCTAAATGGAGTGCTGGATAACATTGTGAATCTTTTTTCGAGAAAAAAACTCAAAATAAAAAAACCCAAATATTCAACTTCTTACCGAAAAATGACCGATGAGGAGTTCAACATGGAAAAGTCCCGACGAATGCAAGAAATAGACAGAATACTCGACAAAATTAAAACATCGGGTTACGACAGCTTGACGGCAGAAGAAAAAAAAAGACTTTTTGAACAGGGAAAACCAAGATAAATTTTTTGTCGATCCAATCGGAAATCGTTTCTTTCCCCAAAATCAATTATTGAAACAGACGGTAAAATGATCCTAAAGAAAATTACAAAATGGGGTTTAATTAGCGCAAATATTATTGTAGCATGCGCTTTGCTTTTCAGCGTTTTTGCAGGTTTTGTAAGTCCTGCGGTATTTACTTTTTTTGCTTATTTTGCACTTGTTTTTCCCATTATTTTTTTTCTTAATTTTGCATTTTTCCTTTTATGGATTGTGCTAAAGAAATGGTATTTTCTCATTTCCCTGAGCTTAATGCTTGTTTCTTTCCCTCAATTAAAAACAAATTTTTCTTTTCATTTAAAAAAACAACCGGTTTCTTCAATTCAGCCAGACTTTACCATTATTAGTTACAACACTCACATGATGGGACTCGAAAAAAAACACGATGAAGCAAACAAAAAAATAAATCCGGTTATTCAATATGTACTTTCAACCGATGCCGACATTGTATGCTTACAGGAATTTATGGTCAGCACAAACGAAAAATATCTTACCGAAGAAGATGCCATGAAAGCTTTTAGCAAATATCCGTATCATCATATCTATTTCAAAGCACATGAAAAAAAAAGCTTGTTGGGAATTGCCACATTCTCTAAATTTCCCATTATCAATCGACAAACCATACCCTACAATTCTTCAGCCAATGCTTCCATTTATAGTGATATAAACATTCACGGAAAAACCATAAGGGTAATCAACAATCATCTTGAATCCAATCAGTTGACGGAAAAGGACAAAGCCATGCCCTATCAGTTGAAGGATAATTTCAACACCGATTTGGCAACGAACATAACTGTTTATTTTTCAAAAAAGCTTGGAGCCGCCTACAAACTCAGAGCAATTCAGGCCGATGAAGTTAAAAAGGTTATTTCTTCTTCTCCCCATCCTGTTGTTGTTTGTGGCGATTTCAATGATGTCCCTTCTTCGTATGTATATACAAAAATTCGCGGAAAACTCAAAGACTGTTTCTTGGAGCAGGGAAAAGGATTTGGATGGACTTTCAACGAAAAGCACTATCGATTTCGAATCGATTATATTTTCCATGACCCGTCTCTGGTTTTATTGAATTTCAAAAAAGATAAAGTTCCCTATTCCGATCATTTCCCTTTGAAAGCAGCTTTTCAAAAATTATAGAATGTTGGTCTTTTACCCAAGAATTTTGTCAGTAGAAAAGACAATGGATTCTTTAAGAATAAAAAGCTAATAAAAATTTTTTCATAGCTTAAATTATTTGTTTTTAGGCATATAGAATTTATCCCAATAAGAAATATTAAAAAAACATTGAAAATTAAATGAAAGAAAGCGTATAAATTCTTATTTTAGTGCTCTGAAATAAAACAAAATATCAATATGTTGACCATAGGAATTGCCGGAGGAACAGGTTCGGGAAAAACCACCGTCGTTCGCAAAATTATAGAAAGATTACCTGCCGGAGAAGTAGTGGTTTTACCACAAGATTCGTATTATCGCGACAGCAGTTTTCTTCCTCTCGAAAAAAGGTTGGAGATTAATTTTGATCATCCCGATTCCATTGAATTTGAACTGATGATAAAACATTTGCAAGACCTCAAAGAAGGAAAACCCATCGAACAGCCCATTTATTCTTATCTCACGTGCACGCGAGCAGCCGAAACCGTTACAATTTATCCACGCGAAGTAATCATTGTGGAAGGAATTTTGGTGCTGTGCAATCCGGAATTACGTGAACTAATGGATCTGAAGGTTTTTGTGGATGCCGATCCCGATGACCGTTTGATTCGGGTTATCAACCGCGATATTGAAGAACGCGGTCGTACGGTGAACAAGGTTATCGAACGTTACGAGCATACCGTTAAACCCATGCATGAACTTTTTATTGAACCCACCAAACGTTTTGCCGACCTCATTATTCCACAGGGTGGAGATAATCATATTGCTATTGATATTCTTACCAAATATATCGAAAACAACCTGAAATAAGAAAAAAAACCGCAAAACAATATGACAAACGCCGATTTGCAAAAAATAATGTTTTTTGATATTGAAACTGTTCCTCAAACTTCAAGTTTTTCTGAGCTTTCTAATGAAATGGCCCAACTTTGGGAAGAGAAATTTCAAAAACTTAGAATCAGGATGCCCGAAAAATACAAGGAGGACACATCGGCAAGCGAAGCTTTCGATACTTCAGCCGGAATCTATTCCGAATTTGGCAAAATTGTCTGTATTTCCGTAGGTTTTATCTATTTTCAGGGAGAAACCATGTATTTTAGAACCAAATCGTTTGCTTCCGACGATGAAAAGGAACTTTTAAAAAATTTTTCCGACCTGATTTCCAAATTTTGCTCATCAAAAGACAATATGCTTTGCGGACACAACATCAAGGAATTTGACATACCCTATATTTGCAGACGCCTGCTTATCAATGGATTGGAACTTCCTCCCGTATTTCAAATATCGGGGAGAAAGCCGTGGGAAAACAATTTTCTCGATACCCTGGAGCTTTGGAAATTCGGCGATTACAAAAATTACACACCCTTGAAATTGTTAACCGCTGTTTTCGGAATTCCAACTCCAAAAGATGATATTGATGGAAGTCAAGTCGCTCAGGTTTATTACAAGGAAAAAGATCTTGAACGCATTGCCAATTATTGTACCAAAGACGTCATTGCTACCGCACAGGTATTTTTGCGCTTAAACGGATTTGAATTGATTTCACCCCAAAATATAGAAAATCTATAACATTTCGATAATGCAACGAAATATAATATTCATCGTTTATCTCCTGATTATTATATTCTTAACATCCTGTCGAGAAGGGGAAAAGGTAAAATTATCTTCCGAAAATTCTTTCAGAGATATTCAAGAAATTGTCAAATCCGATACATTAAGAGCCGGAACCATGTATGGCTCAACATCCTATTTCCTTTTCAGAGAAGAATGGATGGGTTATGACTACGAAATGGTGAAAAATTTTGCCGACTACCTGAAAGTTAATTTAAAGGTGATTCCGGCAGCTACCGAGTCCGAACTATTTCAACTGCTTAAAGAAGGAAAAATAGATATTGCTGCATATAACCTTCCTGTAACCAAAGCTTTAAAAAAGCACTTTCTCTACGTTTTTCCTCAACCTCAGACGTATATGGTATTGGTTCAAAATATGGGGCGGAAAGCGCTTTCAAGTGTAACGGATTTGATAGGAAAAGAAGTTTATGTAAAAAAGAATACACTTTTTTATCAAAGACTGAATGCCTTAAACAAAGAAATTGGCGGTGGAATAAAAATAGTTATCGCTCCCGATTCGGTTAGTAATGATGAATTGATAGAAATGGTGGCCAACAATAAAATTGATTATACCATTGCTTACTATGACAAAGCTTTGTTGCACAAATCATACTATAAGCGTCTCGATTGCCGTTTACCCGTGAGTTTTGAGCAACCCAACGGTTGGTTAATTAGAAAAGAAAACACTGATTTGTTCAAAACCCTTTCAACATGGGGTCAACTGGCTGGAACACAAAGAACCGAAGATCGACTTATCAACTTATACTGGGAAAAAAGTCCGTATTTTATTACCCGTAAAATAAAAATACCCAAAGGGTCCATTTCTCCCTATGACGAAATGTTTAAAAAATATGCCCCAACTATAGGATGGGATTGGCGAATGCTAGCAGCAATAGCTTTTCATGAATCCAAGTTTGATTCGGCAGAAATATCAAGGGCAGGAGCGGTAGGGTTGATGCAGCTCATGCCTCAAACAGCAGCCTCTTTTGGTCTTAATCATGAAAACTGGTTCAATCCCGAAGCAAATTTGGATGCAGCAGTACAATATATTAAAAGTTTAAATTTGATTTTCAGAGAAATAAAAGATAAAGATGAACGAATAAAATTTATTTTGGCCAGCTACAATTCAGGACCTTCGCATGTTCTCGACGCAATGGCTCTGGCCAAAAAATATGGTAAAAATCCCCATATCTGGTTCAACCATGTTGAAACTTATCTCCTAAAAAAGACTGATCCCGATTACTATCGCGATCCGGTTGTAAAATATGGCTTTTTTCGCGGTGCGGAAACCGTTCGGTATGTACAAAATGTATTGGACACTTATGAGAAATACTTAAGCAGAAAATAAGACATTTTTTCATAGTTGTTCCTTTTTATTCCATTGTTTTACAAGAATTTTCTACAATTTTTCATTCTGGCATTTATTTTGTTTAAAACTTTTTGTTCTTTTTACCCGAGACAAAAGCGACATGATTTCAGATTTGTTTTATTGATTGTTTGTTTTTCATAGTCAATTGAATTGAGAACCACAGAAAGTTGAATTATGAAAAAATTAATTGTTAAACCGCTCATAATTGCGTTCCAGATAATTTTAATACTTTTACCGACTGACGCAAAAGCCCAGTATTTTGGACGAAATAAACCAAGCTATCAGACTTTTAAGTATCAAATAAAGCAGACTCCGCATTTTGAAATCTATCATTACCTTACTAACGATACGGTAATCAAATATTTCGCAGGTTGGACTGAAGAATGGTATCGGTTTCATCAATTGATATTCAAAGATACTTTTAAAACCAGAAATCCTCTGATTTTGTATGCCAATCATGCCGATTTTCAACAAACAAATGCTATCAGCAGCATTATCAGCGAAGGAACGGGCGGCGTAACCGAAAGTCTGAAAAATCGCGTTATTCTGCCTTTTGCTCCTACCTTATACCAAACCGACCATGTGCTGGGACACGAATTGGTTCACGCTTTTCAATACCACAAACTGTTAAAGCCAGATTCGGCCAAGTATTACAACATAAACAATCTTCCCCTGTGGATGGTAGAAGGAATGGCAGAATATCTTTCCATTGGGAGCGTTGATGCCAACACTTCCATGTGGATGAGAGATGCACTGATTCAGAAAAAATTTCCATCCATTAACGATTTGAACAATACTTCCGAATATTTTCCTTATCGCTATGGACAGGCTTTATGGGCATTCATAGGTAAAACATGGGGCGATTCGATAATTCTGCCGTTATTTGAAAAAACCGCCCAATACGGACTGGATAGAGCGATTGACAGCCTTTTCCACTTTAACGAAAAAACCCTTTCCGGCATGTGGAAAACAGCTACGGAGAATCATTACGGAAAATTAATGAAAGATACGACGTATAATGTTATCGGGAAGCAAATAATTTCCAAAAAAAATTCAGGTTCTACCAATGTTTCGCCATCTTTAAGTCCGGATGGTAAATATATCGCATTCTTCTCCGAAAAAAATGTTTTTACGCTTGATTTATATTTGGCTGATGCGCAAAATGGAAAAATAATCAAGAAATTATGGAGTGTCAACCGAAATCAGGAAATAGATGATTTCAGTTTTATAGAATCGGGAGGAACTTGGTCGCCCGACAGCAAACAATTTGCTTTTGTTGTTTACAGCAAAGGCCGTCAAAAACTGGCTATTGTAGATGTACGCAAAGCCAAAATGAAACTTTTGGAAATAAAAGGATTAAATTCATTTTCAAATCCCGAATGGTCGCCTGACGGCAGATATATTGTCGTTACGGGTTTGGTAAACGGGATTGGGGATTTATATCTTTACGAAGTAAAATCAGGAAAAACCGAAAAACTGACTCACGATTTGTTTTCCAATATTCATGCTTCATGGTCTTCGGATGGCAAAAAAATAGTATATTCTTCCGAATACTTATGTGGTGCCGGAAGTAAAAAATTTGCATTTCATATAAACATTCTCGACTTGGAAACCCGAGAAATAAAAACCTTAGATGTTTTCCCAAAAGCCGATAACCTGAATCCTCGCTTTTCAAACAATAACCAATATATTTATTTTGTTTCCGATGCTGATGGATTCAGAAATCTGTATAAATATGATTTGAACACCGATAAAGTTTTTCGTTTAACGCAATACATGACAGGAATTAGCGGAATAACTACATTCTCGCCAGCAATCAGTACAGACAGAAAAAATGACTTGATTGCCTATACTTACTATTTCAACGGCAATTACGAAATTTATACAGCTTCCGCAACCGAATTTAACGACGAAGAAGTAAACGGAAATCAAGTAAATTTCGATGCCGCAACTTTGCCTTTGTTGCATCATTTATCCGTCAATATTGTTGATTCTACGCTTTACAATCGCCCGGCAGTGATTGCACTTCCTGTCGATTCAATCAATAATCTGCCCTATCGACCCAAATTAAAACTCGATTATATTTCAAATTCGGTCGGGGTTGGAATTTCAACAGGTCCAAGTTACAACACCACCGATATGGCCGGTAGCATATACATGATTTTCAGTGATATGGTTGGCAACCATCAAATTTATTCTTCCTTGTCGCTGAATGGAGAAATTTATGATTTCGGCGGTCAGGTAGCTTATCTGAATCAGGGAAGAAAAATCAAATGGGGAGCATCCTTATCGCATATTCCCTACAGAAGCGGCAACATGTTTTGGACAATTGATACGCTGAAGATAAATAATACCGACTATATTTTCGACAATCTCGTTTTGGATTACATCCGCATGTTTGAAGACAATATTTCGCTGTTCAGTTATTATCCACTCTCTCAAACACGTAGATTTGAAGGAGGAATTTCTGCATCGTGGTACTCATACCGCATCGACAGATACAACAATTATTATGATGCGTTGGGCTACTATGTGGGAGGAAATCGTAAAAAGCTTCCTGCTCCGGATGGCATAAGTTTTCAAACAGCAAATATTGCTTATGTGGAAGATGATTCCTACTTCGGCATGACCTCGCCCTTGCAGGGACATAGAGCAAGATACCAAATAGAAAGATATTTTGGAAACATCAATTTATACAATGCTTTGATTGATTACAGAAGATATTTGTTTAACAAACCTGTTGGGCTCGCATTTCGACTTTATCACAACGGTTTGTACGGTAAATCTTCTCAGATTGAACTGGCTTCACCAATGTATATTGGATACCCGTGGTTAATCAGAGGATACGAACAAATATCGGTTTATGGAGGAGCAAACAATGTTGCAGGCTATTCTTCTTTGAATGTCAATAACCTTGTGGGAACACGCATGGCACTTGTCAACGCTGAAATTCGTATTCCTTTCAGTGGACCGAAAGTACTGGCTCCCATTAAATCAAATATTTTTCTTACCGATCTGAATCTGTTTTTGGATGGTGGATTGGCATGGAACAAAGGAGATCAGATAAAAATCAAATGGGAACCATCCAATTTCAATGATCGTATTCCTGTGTGGAGTACAGGAATTTCCATGAGAATCAATTTGTTTGGCTATTTGGTAATAGAACCTTACTACGCCATACCATTCCAAAATGGAGGTTTCAGAAATAAAGTTTTCGGAATCAATTTCGTACCCGGATGGTAATTTTAAAACTAATTTAATTTCTTGAATATCTTTTTGTTAATACAGAATCAAAACGAAAAGTCTCATATTTTCAGTAGTCGAAAAAGCAAGACGATGCATCAATAAGTTAAATGTTGTTAAATATCAATTTTTTTCTCCGAATATGTTGTACAACATAAAAAATCGATGTACATTTGCACATGTTTTTCATGGTATTAGATTTAAGGTTAATTAAAAAGATTGGGTTGTCGTGAGACAACCTTTCTTGTTTTTATAACTTCCATTCTTTGCAATTTTTTTTACTTTACTTCGATGAATAACACCATTGCCCGAATAAATACATGCGTAAATAATGCACTCCCAAAAGCTTTCAAAACCATTATATGGCTTTTAAAAATTATCTTACCAATCAGTTTGGGAGTCAGTTTACTGCAGTATTGGGGAATTATTGCCACCTTATCCGTTTACCTTACTCCATTGTTTTCACTTGTAGGGCTTCCCGGTGAATCAGCCATAGTTTTCATTACCAGTATTTTTATGGCATTATACGCTCCCATAGCCATTATCACAACATTGCCACTGGAAATGCGTGAAATCACCATCTTGGCTCTCATGTGTCTGATTTCTCATAACTTGATTGTAGAAACTGCCGTTCAAAAGAAAACCGGTTCTTCTGCATTTATCATGTTCTCGCTGCGTATTATTTCTTCTTTTGTTACAGCTTTTGTTCTGAACAAAATACTTCCCATGAATATGGGACACGAAAAAATTGTACAAGCAGGCGTAAGCTATACCGATATGGGAAGTATGCTTTTGGGGTGGCTGAAAAGTTCCGGTTGGCTGATCTTAAAGATTTCTCTCATTATTACCGGATTGATGATTCTTCAAAACATTTTGAAAGAATTCAACATACTTGACATGCTGTCGAAAATATTTGCTCCATTCATGAAAATAATGGGATTACCGAAAAACTGTTCTTTTTTATGGTTTGTAGCCCAAATTTTAGGATTAACTTATGGTTCGGCTGTCATGATAGAAAGTGTCGAGAACAAAGAAATCAGCCCTCATGATGCCGATTTGTTGAATTATCATATTGCAGTAAACCATTCCTTGCTGGAAGATACCTTACTTTTTGCTGCTATTGGGGTTCCTGTATTGTGGATGATAATTCCCCGTTTCGTTTTGGCAGTTATCATTTTATGGGGTGTGCATGGCATCAGAGCATTGCGCCGCCAATTTTCTCATCCTGAAGCAGAAATTGTTTGACAATCAATAAAAAACCGAGCTGAGAAAAATTTTCCCTGTTTCAAACATATTTTTTATGCCCGAAAAAACATCCAGAACAAAAAAATTATTGATAGAAGTTGCACGAAAATTATTCGCTGAAAGAGGGAAAAAAAATGTTACCATGAATGACATTGCCGAAACTTCAGGGAAAGGAAGAAGAACTTTATATACTTATTTCAAAAACAAAGATGAAATATATAAAGCCGTAATTGACAGCGAACTGATCAAAATTTTTCAGGAAATTCAATCTGTTTCATTAGAAAAAATCGAACCGGACATTAAACTTACCAAACACATACACAAACATTTAGATGCCATAAAAGAAACCGTAAATCGAAATGGTTCGCTCAAAGCCGATTTTTTTCGCGATATTTATGAAGTAGAACGCACCCGGCGTAAAATTGACATTCAAGAAATTGAACTCATTAAATCCATCCTGAGAGAAGGAATTGAAAAAAACTCTTTAAACGTATGAACGTCGAATTGTCCTCTATCATTATCTTATATGCTTTGAAAGGGCTGGAGGTTCCCTACATCAGAGAGAATATGGGTATCGAATTCGAAAAAAACAAAAACAGCATCGTTGACTTTGTACTGGCCGGAATTAAACTACCGACTTCAAAGGAGATGATTTAATTTGGATTAAATAAGAAAGTACGCTATTAAGATACCATACTTACCCACAAAATAGAACACTCCTCCGCTGATAACAAAAGATTATATGGAAAACACTGTTTTTTGCCGGATGCTTTGTGGTAAAAAATCACTACTGCCTGATGATTTTTAGTGTTAGTTTTTTATTCATTAAATTTGAAAGTTGTATTCATTTCAAAATGTTCCCAACCACGACTTCAATTCTGTCAACATTTCCAAATGGTATTTGAAAGATTCTCTGATTCCCCAGCCATGACCGCCGTCGGAATAAATATGCATGGTTGCAGGAATGTTTTGCTGTTGCAATGCCAAATAGTATTTTACAGAATTCACAGGTTTTACCACATCGTCGTCATCCGACAATACGATAAAAGCTCGCGGTGTGTTGGCATTGACCTGCAATTCGTTACTGTATAATTTTTCCATTTCAAATGTTGGATTTTTTCCTAGCAGATGTTCGCGCGAACCGGCATGTGTTTCTTGTTTGTTCATGGTGATAACCGGATAAAACAAAATTTGAAAATCAGGCCGTAATTCTGTAGGCGCATGAGTTGCCACTGTAGCAGCCAAATGACCTCCGGCAGAAGAACCCATTATCCCAATACAATCGGGATGAATATTCCAAGTTTTGGCATTCGTTTTAGTTAGTCGGATGGCTTCATAAGCATCGGAAATTGGCACTTCCAAATGTCCGTTAGGCATGCGGTATTTTAAAACAATAACCGCTATTCCCTGATTGTTGAAAAACGAAGCCCAATCGTAACCTTCATGATTCATGGCTAAATGCTGATAACCACCTCCGGGGCAAATAACTACAGCCTTTGTTGGTTGCGAAGCTTTGGGAAGATAAACGGTAATGCAGGGTTTGAAGTTCGATTTGGCATCATCGTAACCCAATGTTTCCATTCCGTTGGTATTTGGTAATCCGTTTTGCCAGAGATCAATAGTAAAAGGTGATGTTGGAGTGGAAATTTCTTTATCCTGTGCACCAACAAAAGGACAAACCACCAACAAAAGCAGCAAAAATAAGGGCTGAAAAGAATAAAATGTTTTCATCAGAATATAATTTATTTTTTAAAGGTCTGATGGAACCCACATGTCTGAATATTGTATTCATTCGTGTTTGTGTATGCAATACATGTGGGTTTCATTGAAATCTGTTCCAATTTCAGAAATTTTTTCCTTAATTTTGTCCGGTAGCATATTTTTCTGTTTTTGTAATTAACATCTAATATACTCATTTTTAATGATGTATTACATAAAATACGCTGCTTTTTATTCATTTTTTCTCTTCTTTTCCCTTTATTTTCATTACTTTCTGAACTGCGAAACTTTAGTAAATTTTTTATCTGTTATAACTATATTTTTATTTTTTGAATGCAAAGTCTGCTTACGCTTCTGTTTTTTTTGATTTCTTTTTTTCATGGGCAGCCACGTATTTTTCAGCCTTTTCTATTGCTTCTGTGATATTTTCACAAATGTTTTCTTCAGACAGCATTTCAGCAATACCCGATTTTTCAAGTGACTCACGCACTTGAGGATTTACACCTGAAAGAAGGATATGAATTTTATCTTTTTTTGAAAGTTTTATCAGGTTAGTAAGGTTATGCAAGCCTGTAGAATCAATAAATGGCACCTTTCGCATACGTATTATTCTTATCATTGGTTTATCCCCAATTTGCTTCATGGTCTCTTCGAATTTACTTGCAACTCCAAAAAAGAACGGTCCCTCAATTTCATACACTTCCACACCTTTTGGTAAAGTTAGTTTTTCTGTATCAGCATTCCCTTCTACATATTCGGCTGAATTGATGTCATTTTTGAAAACCGATATGGAAGTAGTTTCAGAAATACGACGCAAAAAAAGTACTACAGCCAATAACAACCCGATTTCGATGGCTATGGTCAGATCGAAAATTATTGTAAGTAAAAAAGTGGTAACCAATACAGCTACATCTGATTTTGAGTTTCGGAGCAATGCTTTAAAAGTGCGCCATTCGCTCATGTTGTACGAAACAATAACGAGTACTCCTGCCAGACAAGACATGGGTATATGACGGGTGAGATTGCCTAAAAAAAGTAATATGAGCAACAACACAATGGCATGTATGATTCCTGCCACCGGAGTTCGTCCACCGTTATTAATATTTGTCATTGTTCTTGCTATGGCTCCGGTAGCCGGTATTCCGCCGAAAATGGGAGTTATAACATTTGCTATTCCCTGTGCTATCAATTCTGTGTTTGAGTTATGACTATCGCCGATAACTCCATCAGCAACTGTAGCAGAAAGCAATGATTCGATGGCACCAAGCATGGCAATTGTAAATGCAGTGGGCAATAACGATTGTATTACTGCAAAACTTATTGTTGGAGTTTCAGCATGAGGCAGTGATGCATTAATAGTAAAACGATCTCCAATAGTTTCGATACCGGTTATGCCAAATTTCTCCCTGAGAAAATAAACAATCAGTGTAACAATGACGATTGCGAGCAGTGATCCGGGAATTTTTTTTGAAAATTTTGGTGTTATCACAATAATGAGTATTGACAGCAAACTCACCCCGAGCGCCCAGTAGTTAATAGTACCAATATATTTTCCGTAGGTAATCCATTTGTGAATAAAATCGCCCGGAAGTTCACCGGTTTGAAGTCCGAGCAAATCTTTGATTTGAGTGGTGAAAATGGTGAGCGCTATACCACTGGTAAAACCCACTACTACAGGAAATGGTATGAATTTTATAATACTGCCAAGCTTGAAAATACCCATACATATAAGCATCACACCGGCAATCATGGTAGCAATGGCAAGTCCGGATATGCCAAATTCCTGCACAATGCCATACACTATAACAATAAATGCACCGGTAGGGCCGCCAATCTGAAATTTGCTGCCTCCTAGAAGCGAAATAATAAAACCTGCAATTATGGCAGTAAACAAACCCTTTTCGGGTGTAACTCCCGATGCTATACCAAAAGCAATAGCAAGGGGCAGGGCCACGATTCCTACTATTACACCTGCCATGAGGTCAGCGTAAAACTGTTGCTTTTTGTAATTCTTCAGCGTATGAAAAATTTTAGGCTGAAAATGCATAACATGAAATTTTTTTTTTAATTTGAAGTGCAAAGTTACTGCATTTCAACGAACTTTATCCTTCTAAATATGTTTTTTAGCATAAAAACAAACTGAATCGTTGCCTTTAATGACTTTAATCTTCAGAACAATTGAGTCAATTATCCTTTTAATTTCAAATTTAAATGTAATTTTGTCATTCAAATTTTATCAGCAAAAATTTATGTATAGATTCACTTAGTACAAGAGAAAAAATTGTACAAATATTTATATTATTTATCTTCAGATATTTAATAACGGGGCTTTGCCTCAAACCCCACTTACTTTTTTGTCTTGAAACAAATAAGTAAGCAAAAAAATTTACTTAGTTGAAGCAGCTACGCTCAACATAAATCAAATAAATTTGATTTTGTTTTCACTTAAACGCTACTTTCAATAGTGTGTCCAATTCACTCGAAAAACTTAGGCTCGAAAAGCTGAAATCGCCCAAACTCATTCCGACGAAGTACGTCGGAACTCAAACTAAAAAGATTTATAAAGGCTTTTCTCACTTTTTTTCGGCTCACTGGACAAGGTCGACCCGAAGAGATCGGCTTATAAGTATTGTTTTACAGATATACAAATGTCTCAATTTTTCTCCTGTACTGAAAAAAGGAATAAAAAAATTGGTCATTCGATAAACTTGTCATTGGTTTTTTGCTTTCTGTACTCCACTCGAGTATTTCCGTAAAATAACGTGAGCTCGATATAACGATTACATGTTTTATTCATATAAAAATTTGATAATTAATAAGGTAATAAGGTTTATTTTTGTTTTTGTGATTATCGTTACTAAGGTTTTATTTAAAAATATGGTTCGTTTCTTGAATATAAAGACTTTATTTAGAGATAACTAACCTTAGCAACATGTGAATATCATCTTTTCATCAACATAATAAGCTTATTTTATGAACTCACGTTAAAATAATAATTTTTTCGATGGGGGTCAAATTTTTATACCGAACGAGTTCAAATTTATTTCTTTCTTTTTTCAATCCATTTTCTGGCATTGACAAAAGCTTCCAGCCAGGGCGAAATTTCGTCTCTGTTTTTTCTGTTGGCGGGATAATAAGCCCATTGCCAGGGAAAGATTGCCCGTTCCGGGTGTGGCATCATGGCTAAATGTCGTCCATCCGAAGAACAAAGAGCGGCCACGTTATAATCTGAACCATTCGGATTACCGGGATATTCGGGATAAACATATTGTGCTGCAATGTGGTAATCATCTTTTGCTTTTGGCAATGAAAATTTGCCTTCTCCGTGTGCGATCCAAACTCCCAGCTTGCTTCCGGTCAATGTTTCCAACATGACTGAATGATTTTCTGGAATTTCTACACTTACAAAACCCGACTCAAATTTATGGGAATCGTTGTGCAGCATTTGTGGCTTTTGTTCATGTTCAGGCGTTATCAGTCCCAAATGTATCATCAGCTGGCAACCATTGCAAATACCGAGACTCAATGTATCGTCTCTTCGATAAAAATTATCCAGCGCCAATTTGGCTTTCTCGTTATACAGAAATCCGCCTGCCCAACCTTTTGCAGAGCCCAACACATCGGAATTGGAAAATCCTCCGCAAAATACAATCATATTGACGTCTTCCAATGTTTCGCGCCCGGAAACCAAATCGGTCATGTGCACATCTTTGACATCAAATCCGGCCAGATATAGCGCAAAAGCCATCTCACGATCGCCATTCGTGCCTTTTTCCCGAATTATGGCAGCTTTTGCACCGGTTTTTGCATGATGCATGGACAAGCCGAACTGCGAAAGTTTTCCGTTGAAAGTTTGAGGAAAAGAAAAAGTCAATGGCTGATTTTTAAAATTTTCATACCGTTGCAAAGCACAGTTTTTGCCACTTTGTTTGCGGTCGAGCAAGTAGGAAGTACGATACCAAACATCTCGCAATTGGGCAATAGAAAAGCAGTAGGATAATTTTTTCTTGCAAATTTCTATTCGGTTTTCCGGTATGGGAAATGCTATGCGTGCAAAACCGATTCCGTTGTCTATAAGAATTTTTTCAACTACTTTGGTTTTGGCATTTTGGACCTGAATCAAAACGCTTGGATTTTCCGAAAAAAGAATGGTTATCAACGATTTTTCAACCAGCGTATCCAACTGAATTTTCAAGCCTCCGCTTGTATTGGGGAAACACATTTCCAATAAAGCAACTATCATTCCGCCGGCAGAAATATCGTGTCCGGCCAAAATTAAATTTTTTTCGATCAATTCCTGTATGGTATCGAATGCCGTTTTAAAATACTCTGCATCTTTGACGGTGGGCGTTTCGGTGCCAATTTTGTTTAAAACCTGTGCCAGTGCCGAGCCACCCAATTTAAAGCTGTCGAAAGAAAAATCGACGTAATAAATAGCCGAATCGACGTCGTTTACCAATACAGGCGAAACGGTTTTTTTAACATCGGCAACTTCGCCGGCAGCCGAAATAATGACTGTTCCGGGTGCAAAAACTTTTTCTTTTCCGTAATTTTGAGTCATGGAAAGGCTATCCTTCCCTGTCGGGATATTGATACCCAACGAACAGACAAAATCACTGCAAGCTTCTACAGCTTTATAAAGTCGTGCATCTTCTCCCTCGTTTTTCCCCGGCCACATCCAGTTTGCACTCAACGACACACTGTCCAATCCATTCACCAAATTTGCCCAAACGATATTGGTCAAGGCTTCTGCCACAGACAACACCGAACCTGCTGCCGGATCAATCAGCGCAGCCAAAGGCGCATGTCCGATGGAAGTTGCCATGCCCGAAGTGCCTCGATAATCCAATGCTACAACTCCCGTATCGCTTAAAGGAAGTTGAATTTCTCCAACGCATTGTTGACGGGCAACTTTGCCGGTGATGGAACGATCCACTTTGTTGGTGAGCCAATCTTTGCAGGCTACCGATTCCAATTGTAAAACAAGTTCCAGATATTCCTGTAATTTTTCTTCATCAAATTTTACCGGTTCAAATTCATCTTTCAAAGTTTTGTCGGTGATAACGGTTCGCGGTGGTTTACCGAAAAGATATTCCAATTTTAAATCCAGTGGTTTTTGCCCGTCTGCTTGCTCAAAAACCAGACGCATATCGCCGGTTGTTTCGCCGGCCACATAAAACGGAGCACGTTCGCGCTGGGCTATTTTTTTTGTTTCTTCAATATCTTTTTCTTTCATCAATAAACCCATTCGTTCCTGACTTTCGTTGCCGATAATTTCTTTTGCACTTAGTGTCGGATCGCCTATGGGAAGCGACGCAATATTGATTTTTCCTCCGGTATTTTCAACCAATTCGGAAAAGCAGTTGAGATGACCGCCGGCGCCATGATCGTGAATTGAAACAACAGGATTTTCCGGCGCTTCCACCAGAGCACGAATAACATTGGCGACTCTTTTCTGCATTTCGGGATTGGCACGCTGAACAGCATTCAATTCTATAGCATTGTCATATTGTCCGGTTTCAACAGATGAAACGGCTCCTCCACCCATTCCGATGCGATAATTGTCTCCACCCATCAAAACAACTTTTTCTCCCGGTTCGGCCGCTTCTTTCAGTGCATCCCGCTCATTGGCAAAACCTACACCTCCGGCCAGCATGATTACTTTGTCGTAACCGTATTTTTTCCCGTTTTCTTCGTGTTCAAAAGTCAGCAGAGAGCCACAAATAAGCGGTTGACCAAATTTATTTCCGAAATCGGAAGCTCCGTTTGAAGCTTTAATTAATATTTGTTCCGGAGACTGATACAACCATTTTCTGGGTTTTACCGCGTTTTCCCACTGACGCTCCTTTTCATTTTCTTCGTGGCATCTGGGGTAACTTGTCATATATACTGCCGTACCCGCCAATGGCAAACTTCCTTTTCCTCCTGCCAGTCGGTCGCGAATTTCTCCGCCTGTTCCGGTAGCAGCCCCATTAAATGGTTCAACGGTGGTGGGAAAATTATGTGTTTCGGCTTTTAGCGAAAGAACAGATGAAATTTTTTTCAATTCAAAAAAATCCGGAACATTTGCTTTGACAGGTGCAAACTGCTCGATGTCGGGCCCTTTGATGAAAGCTACGTTATCCTTGTAGGCCGAAACCAGTTTGTTGGGATTTTCTTTTGAAGTTTTCTTTATTAGCTGAAATAGAGATAGTTGCTTTTCTTCTCCATCAATAATAAATTTTCCGTTGAAAATCTTGTGGCGACAATGCTCGGAATTTACCTGCGAGAATCCAAAAACTTCACTGTCCGTAAGTTGTCTGCCAATTTTCCGACTCACTTCATTCAAATAATCAATTTCTTCCTTGCTCAATGCCAAACCTTCCTTTTCGTTGTAGGCTGCAATATCGTCGATGTAAACGATTGGTTCAGGAACTTTGTCGATGTTGAAAATTTCCTGATTCAAACCATTGTAGCTCCGTTCGAGCATGGGATCAAACTCCGCTTCGGCAAGTGGAATATTAGCCGGAATCTCCCTGAACTCTTCTATACGAACAATGCCGTTGATTCCCATATTTTGAGTTATTTCAACGGCATTTGTACTCCAAGGGGTTATCATTTCACGGCGTGGCCCAATAAAATTTCCTTCTACCCAAAGGGCATCCAGCAGCTCAGCTCCGGAAAACAGCCATTTTAACTTGGAGATATCGGTTTCCAGCAATTGAGCAGACTGAACGACAAAGATTTTTTTTTCTGAAGATTGAAAGAAGTAAATCATATTTTTTGAGGATTAGTTGTTTTCCTTATTAAGCGTAAAATATTTAATTGTCGGTAATTTTCAGAGAATATTTCTAAAAATTCAAATCACGATGTCTAACAAAGTAAGCCGTTTTTCGGCAAAAAAACTTTTTCATCAGAATATAATTTGTTTTTTAAAGGTCTGATGGAACCCACATGTCTGAATATTATATTCATTCGTGTTTGTGTATGCAATACATGTGGGTTTCATAATTGCGCAAACGGAATTGATATGATAAGCTTAAATTAATCATGGTATCCTAAGGCTATTAAGGCCGAATGCTGATCATTCCAGCCGCCCAGCTTGATTTTTTCGATGGTATTGACTTTCTTTTTTTCATAAGGTCGTTCCACCCGAATATAATTGGCCGTGAAACCTACCATCTTTGAGCCATTATGCCGGCCTTCCCATAAGACTTCGGCGTCCTTACCGATCTGACTTTCGTAAAATAACTGAGTTTTTTGTTCGGACAGGAGATGAAGTTCATCACTGCGCCTTTTCCTTTCTGCCAATGGAACATTTTGCTCCATTTGAATCATTTTTGTTCCTTCTCTTTCGGAATAGGTAAATACGTGAAGTTGAGAGATATCCAGCGAGGCGATAAAATTTTTGCTTTTTTCAAAAAGTTCTTCAGTTTCTCCACGTGTTCCTACAATTACGTCAACTCCGATAAAGGCATCAGGCAACCATTTTTTAATAACTTCAACTTTGTGAGCAAAAAGTTCGGTCGAATATCGTCTTTTCATCAATAGCAGGGCTTCATTGCTGCCCGCCTGCAAAGGAATATGAAAATGAGGCATGAAATGATGACTGAGAGCAATAAATTCTATCAATTCATCGGTCAACAAATCGGGCTCAATGGATGAAATTCTGAAACGAACTTCTTCAGGAAGCGCATCCAATGCTTTTACCAGATCAAAGAAATTTTCTCCTGTCGATTTTCCGAAATCACCAATGTTGACACCGGAAAGCACAATTTCCTTTGCACCTTCAGCAACGGCTTTTGTTGCCAATTCCACCGTTTCCCGAATGGATGCATTTCTGCTCCTGCCTCGCGCAAAAGGAATAGTGCAATAAGTACAATAATAATCGCATCCATCCTGTACTTTTAAAAAATATCGTGTACGATCGGTTCCGGAGCAGGAAGGGTGAAATTCTTTCACTTTTTGAATAGGTGTTTTATGAATTTCAACCGAATTTTCGGCATTCCATTGCTCAATAAAATTCACCACATCAAATTTTTCACCGGCACCCAGCACCAAATTTACGCCATCAATTGCAGCAATCTCTTCCGGATTGAGTTGAGCGTAACACCCTGTTACCACCATGATGGCATTCGGATGCTGACGTTTGAGTCGTTTGATGGCTTGCCTGCATTTGTGGTCGGCCGTATCGGTAACCGAACAGGTATTGACAATACATACATCTGCTTCCTCGCCCGCATGTACTTTTCGGTAACCTGCAGCCGACAATTGTTTGCCCAACTGAGATGTTTCGGCAAAGTTCAGTTTGCAACCCAATGTATAATAAGCCGCTTTTTTGGTTTTATATATATTTGTGTCAATCATTTGTTGCTTACTCGAATTCTTCTGCAAAATTACAAAAAAACAGCCAATTTCTTTTTATCATATCTTTGTTGAATCCTCTGAAGGAAAATATTTTCTGATGAGAATCAATAAAAAGTTGGTTGTAATACATAAATAAAAAATAATCGACAAAAAGGAAAGAAGATGTGGCCATGATTAAATTGTGTTGGTTTGATTTCAACTCATTACTATGTAAAAAACTTCGATTTGTTGCTTTTGCAGTCTGGGCCAAGTTAAATAAACGCTACAAGTGTTGCTTCTCGGGCAAAAACTTTGATGTGAAAAATGGACAATCTCAAACATTCAGTTTTTAACTTCCCATTAATTGACTTGCAAAAAAATATCACTGATTTTTTATTTTGAATATTATTCGTAATTTTGCGAACAACAAATTCAAATCATCCATACACCGATGGCTTACCCTAAAAATAAAACCTACGACTTCGACATCGAAGAGTTGGCGCGTTTTGCCAAAGCAATGGGACATCCTGCCCGCATCAGCATTCTTCGGTACTTGGCTTCGATGGACAGTTGTTTCTTCGGCGATATTTGCCGGGAACTTCCCATTGCAAAGGCTACCGTATCGCAACACTTGACGGAATTGAAGAACGCCGGATTAATCAGAGGCGAAATCGAACCGCCCAAAGTGAGATACTGCATCGATCAGGAGAATTGGGAAAAAGCCAGTAAAGCTTTTCGGCAATTCTTTGCAAACATGCAACCCAAAGACATTTGTTGCAATCCCGAAGATTAATTTTACGTATATGAAAATACTTATCCTTTGCACCGGTAACAGTTGCCGAAGCCAAATGGCAGAAGCATTTCTGCGTTCGTTTGATAATCGTTTGACGGTTTGCTCTGCCGGTACCGAACCGGCGGAGAAAGTGAACGAGAAGGCCATTCAGGTAATGCGTGAAGCCGGTATCGATATTAGCCGGAACAGAACGAAATCGGTCAGTCAGTATCTGCAGGAAACGTGGGATTACGTGATTACCGTTTGCGCCGATGCCGACCGCAATTGTCCGGTATTTTCGGGAAAAGTAAAACACCGGCTGCATATTGGTTTTGATGATCCGGCCAAAGTTACAGGTTCTGAAGAATTTGTCTTAAACGAGTTCAGAAGAATAAGGGACGCAATAAAAGAAAAATTCCACCAATTCTATCAAGAAAATTTACAGCTATGAATGTCATTTATACCATCGTTAAAGTACTGCTTTCGTCGGTTGTATTGGTAGCCGTTTCCGAAATATCCAAACGGAGCACTTTTGTGGGCAGCCTGTTGGCTTCCATACCGCTGGTTTCGCTGCTGGCCATCGTTTGGCTGTACATCGACACCAAAGACACGGCACAAATTGCCTCGTTGTCCACCGGCATTTTCTGGCTCGTGATTCCTTCGCTTGTCTTTTTTATTGTGCTGCCCCTGTTGCTCAAAAGGAGTCTCAACTTTTGGCTGTCGCTGATTATCTCTTCGGTGCTGACGATCATCGCTTATTTCATCATGCTCTATTTACTCAAAAAATCAGGAATAAAACTCTAACATTCAATTCTATGGAAAAAAATATCAAATCCGTTGTTAAGGACACTTACACGGTGATTGCTCAGCAATCGAAAGAACAGAACGAAACTTCCTGCTGCGGCGTGGGCGGATGTTGTTCTACGGTCGATTACGCCGTATTCAGTGAAAATTACCGCCAACTGAAAGGTTATCACGAAGAAGCCGATTTGGGATTGGGATGCGGCATACCTACCCAGTTTGCGTCCATCAAAGAGGGCGACAGCGTGCTCGATTTGGGAAGCGGTGCAGGCAACGATTGTTTTGTTGCCCGAGCCATCGTTGGAGAAACCGGTAAGGTGGTCGGCATTGATTTTACCGATGCCATGCTGGAGAAAGCGCGTAAAAATAATGCCAAACTCGGCTTTCAAAATGTAGAATTTGTCAAAGGCGACATCGAAGATATGCCATTGGAAGATAATCAGTTTGACGTGGTGATTTCCAATTGCGTATTGAATCTGGTGCCCGACAAGCGGAAAGCGTTTGCCGAAATTAAACGGGTATTGAAACCTGGTGGTCATTTTTGCGTGTCGGATGTGGTTGTCAAAGGCAATCTGCCGGAAAAGTTGAAAAACGATGCCGAAATGTATGCCGGTTGCGTATCGGGAGCCATCGAGATGCAGGAGTATCTGGATATCATTCGGGAAACGGGATTTCAATCGGTTACCGTTCACAAACAAAAGGAAGTGCAACTGCCGCAGGAAATTCTGCAGAAATACCTCACCGAAAAAGAAATCCGACAGTTTAACCAAAAGGAAATCGGAATTTTCAGCATCACCGTTGCGGCAGACAAAGCAATTGAATAAGAATTGTGGGGCTAACAAGCTTTTCTCTATTAAAAAAGAAATAATTGTGGGTTTTGAATTTTATTTTTACAAAATTTGTATATTTATAGCGAAAATAAGACGTTAGTGGCAACCCTAAAAAGACTACAACAGAATGCACCAGACAGATTTAAACAAAGTAGTATTTTACTCAAAAGAAGACATGGTAGGACCATATAACCTACAGAAAGGGGAATATATTTTAAGGGCTGACACAAAGACAAATTACACAGACATCAACGAAGTTCTTGAACTGTACAACTTGAAAAAATATATCGACAACAACCTCTATTTAAAAAATTGGACACAGGATGATATCGACAGCTTTAAAATAAAAGTAATAGAATATGGTAAAGTAGTTGGACAGTTTATGGCAACTATTAATGACTCAAACATTTTGAGCATATATGAAAGCACTCTAAAAAATTATACTCATTCATTTTGGGAATTAGTAAATAATCAAGGAATTTTTAAAAGCATTTCAAAAACTAATTTCAGTAAGCTATTAACAAATGAACCTCATTTAATACACGAAATTCTAATTCACAAAGGAATAGTTGAATATTACGACAAGGAAATCAAAAACTTCCTTATGACTTATCCCCAATCTGCTGAAATACTTCTTTCAATTTATGAGATAAAAGACGAATTCAGTAAAAAGCAAAAATACCTCCCTAAAAGCCTGACAGTTGAAGAAAAAGAAATTATTCTTTCAAATTATTTAGACTCTCCAGAGGTTAACTATAATTACATTGGCCTCATTCAAAATGCAAGAAACAGGAGTGACTTTAAGGTTTCTGACAAGACAAGGTTAAAAGCAAAACGTTTGCACAAAAGCGAAACCGAAAAATTCTTCGCAGGAAATAAGGGAATGAGATATGGTGTTTCAGTTAGCTTTCCCGAAAATGTCAGTAAGATTAAAGACGTAATGATTGACGATGATTTTATAGTCAACTGTACTTACAGTCTTGATTTTATTAAGCAAAATAATACACCCTATTTACTATTTCTGAATTTTATTGATCTGTTTGAATATCTCGATCATCAACATAGAATTAATCTAGTTAGCAAGAAAAATAAAATGGGTGTATTTGAGCGATTTATGGGTGTTCATTCCGAAAATGAGTATAGAGTAGGTATCAAATTCAATTTAATGGAAAAAACTTCTCAATTACAATTAGTAGGATATATTAAAATACTAAGCGATATGGGTTTGTCCTTAGAAAATATTTTACATCAAGTTTTTACTTCGTCTTTCCAAGAAAAATATGAGTTTGCAGAAAATGCTCTTTTTTCAATTCCATCAGCTTTATCGTACTTTGAGAAAGTTAGGTTATTAGCCCCGGAATTTGAGTCTGTATTAAAACAGTTTAAACTCTTTGTTGAAAATGGTAGCATTGACTTTGAGCTTTTACAAATCTCATCTAATCCAACGGCAATAAAAGACATTCCTAGCTTAAACAAAAACAAGTATATATACTTAAACGAGAACAATAAAGAATTAGTAAGTTGTGTAAATTTATTCTTTTCCGACCAAACCTTATTAGCTTATGTTGAACCATTCGAAGAAAAAAATTATCACACTTTTTTTGATTTGCTTACGAATGAACAAGTAAAATTTAGTAGTTATGAGGAACATCAAAAACCTGAGTTGAATTATCTTATTGAACAGGGCTTTATTTCCATTGACAGCAATGATTTTGTTCAAATCACAAATCCAGCGAGAATAATAATTCTAAAAGACCTATTTGATAATGAAGTTGCTTCATTTTATCGATATCCTTTTGAATTCAGACAAGAGGCTGAAAAAATGGAAACTGAAAAAATGATTTATTTTGAAAGTTCTTTATTTTCAAAGCCCGAGCAAGCTTATTTCAACTTTTTCTTGAATAAAAGTGAGTTTACAAATGGTCTCGACTTAAGAAATAGTTACTTACACGGGACACAAGCGAAGCCTGACGAAATACAAAAGCACGAGTACGCTTATTTTACGTATTTAAAACTACTAATATTGACATTTTTAAAAATTGATGACGACTTGATGATTTATAAAGCTTTGAAAGACAGTATATAAAAGCCCGAACCGCTAACAGCAGTTTGGGAAAATGGCGGATTCAATACTAAATTGAACATTCGGATTTCTAATAAACATTAGTGCTAAATTGAAAGCAAGTACTTCTAAATACGCCACTACGTCAAGCCGCAAACCGTTAGCGGTAAGTGCTAAAAAAAAATAAAGAGCGAAAATAGTCTCATAAATAACCCGAATATAAACTTATTAAACATTAAAGAAAATGCAAAAAGTAATTACAGTAACAACAAGAGCTTACATTGACGGAAAAGAAAAATTCACCGAAACTGAGTATCCTGAATTGAAAAAATCACTTGAAGAAGGATATTATGTAAAACAAATTATCCCAGTAATTCAAAATAATGGGAACGGTGTATATTATGACACTATTTTCGTTCTTGAGAAATAGACTACGTTAAGGTTACTTCTACTGACATCTTAAAAACCCCTCGAAGCAAAGATTTTGCATCCGAAGCAATGTTATTGAGTGGATTTGGAATCCCCATTCTGTTACTGCTCTTTTTCGAAAATGGGTAAATCCATTAAAACAAAATCGGTTGTATCTCATAGCCTTCCCCACACGATGAAATCGTGCGGCAGCTAATGTGATAATTTCGCCCCTACAGGGCTTCCATGTTTGAGGTTTTATTGTTCTACCAAAATTTAGCTCCTTCGGAGCTTGATTTTTATGCGATTCAAAATAACGTTTGTAACGTTGAAACAAATCTCGCAGGTATGAACCCTCGAAGCAAGGATTTGCAATTCGAAGCAATGTAAATCAGAGGATTTGTAATCTACACCCTCGAAGCAAGGATTTGTAAACTTCACACTGAAAAGTTCTGCCTTGCAGGCAGGGATTGTCTTTTCTCTTCCATCCGCAGGTCTTCGACCTTCGGTTATGAAACTTTTGCCTTTCAGGCAAAAAACCTAATAGGAACAGTTTGAATCAATCAATTATTTTCAAAATAAAACCGGCTTGAAAAGCCTAATTTTCATAACCGCAGAATTTATTCTGCGGAACTGAAAACCATCCCAATCACTCTGCCTGAAAGGCAAAACAAATTTCAAGTCATAGTAGTTTCCCCTCGAAGTAAAGATTTTGCAATCCGAAGCAATGTTAATCAGAGGATTTTTAATCCACACCCTGCTCCCGCACAATTATATTGTGTGAAATGTTTTTCATAAAACAGAAAGTTATTTCTACGAAAAATTAAATGATATCCTTAATCATTCAATCAAAAAAGATTTTGTATAAACTATAAAATAATTTTCATAATTTATGTTTTTTATTTACAAATGTTGTATATTTATGGCGGAAATAAGACGTTAGCAACAAGCCTAAAAAAATCGCACATGAGAGATTCTATCAATAAAATTCAAATTCTTCCAATGTCTGAGGATGGATTCGAGGATGGCAAAAAAGATTTAAATACAATTCAATTTGATTATCTACTGCGAGATTTGCCAATAATTGAGCAAGGACGTTATTATTATGAAAAATCTGGTATCTCTGAACCAAAAGATACAATGATTTTATTCAAATTTAAAACCAAGATTATTGGGTCTGGGATTCTACTTGGAAAAGATAATGACAAAAGAGGCAAATATCTCCAATTTGATTCTAATTCTATATCAATATATGTTAAGCCAATTGATATTGAGGAAATGACTTACGTATGGCCAGATTTTAAAGAATATGGTCAATCAAAAAAAATGTTGGATATAAACCTATTGGATAAATTTGTTACACGCTTTTCGGATAGATTAATTAAAAACGTTTCTGACGAAGAATTATTTCAGATGCAAGTAGAAATGAGTACACCGACTGAATCTGAAATAATTGATAAACCAATACCAAAAACTGAAAAATATAGTTCGACATCCAAATATTTTGTAAGGGATTCAAATGTTTCAAAAGGAGCATTAATAAAAGCACATTATACTTGTGAGTTAAATCCTGAACATAAATATTTTGTTTCCAGATTTACGGGGAAAAATTACGTTGAAGCTCATCACCTTATTCCAATGGAGTTTCAAGATAAGTTTGAAACAAGTATAGACATTGAGGCAAATGTGGTTTCATTGTGTCCAGTTTGTCACAAAATGATTCACTTTGCTGTTTTAGAAAGCAAAACTGATTTAATTTTGAATTTGTTATCTAAGCGAATTGATAGACTTGGACATGCTGGAATTACGATTAGTAATGATGAATTAATTGAGATGTACAAATAATAGAATAAAAAACCTCGAAGCAAAGATTTTGCAATCCGAAGCAATGTTAATCAGAGGATTTTTAATCCACACGTTGCTTCCTCGCGATTATATTGTGTGAAAAATCTTTCATAAAACAGAAGGTTATTTCTACGAAAAATTAAATGATATCCTTAATCATTCAATCAAAAAAGATTTTGTATAAACTCTAAAATAATTTTCATAATTTATTGTTTTTTATTTACAAATGTGGTATATTTATTGCGTAAATAAACTGTTATGCACAATTTTAAAAAGTGACAGCGACCATTATAAACATTGAATTTAAAGAATATGAAACCCACATGTATTACATACACAAACACGAATGAATATAATATTCAGACATGTGGGTTCCATCAGACCTTTAAAAAATAAATCATATTCTGATGAAAATTCAAATTTTATTTTTAAATCATATTCGTTTGTTCATAATTTTTTTAATGCTCATTTTAACTCAAAATTATGGATTAACCCAAAATCAAGTGCCAATAGTTGTATCGACCCCACCAAACTCGATTTGGGGACCACCTAATCAATATTGTTTTTTTGCTTACGAAATTAAAGTCGAAGATGATGATTCTGATGTAAGTTTTGTTGCAAAAAAAATCCCATCATGGCTGCAGTTAAATAAATATTATCCGAAATCAGCATTTTTACAGGGCACCCCCGAATATGTAAACTCAGATTCAGTGATAATTGAAATATCTGATGGTGTAAATATTATCCAACACAGATTTGAATTAACAGTTCGCCCTTTATATAATCCGCCCAGTTTTGGTACAGCTCCGATGACTGAAGCTTTTGTTGACTCATTATACACTTATGAAGCAATAGTAAATCCTGGTGCCGTTGATAATAGCATAATATCTCTTGAATGTATAAATAAACCTGAATGGATTACATTTGAAAAAGATTATCAAATAGGAAATACAGATGAAAGAAAAAGAGCTAGATTAACGGGGAAACCTTTAAATGAGGGCGAATATGAGGTTTACTTAACAGCGAAATATGGTATAACAAATGTTTCTGAAGTTAACCAGATATTTACTATTAGTGTTAAAAATAGTAACACGGCAATAAATTCAATAGATGCTGATAAGCTCAAATTATATTTATCTTTTGATAGAAATATTCTTCATTTTTCTAAATGTTTATCTACTATATTAGTATTTGATGTTTTTGGAAAACTTATTAAGTCGTACAAAAACACTTCAATTATTGATGTTACCAATTACACAAACGGGATTTATTTATTAAAAACAAAAGATTTTGATGGGAAAATTCATCTGAATAAATTTTTAAAATAATCAAATAACGAAAACAAGAATTATAATTTTGCTTACAATTATTAGTCAATCTATTAAACCATCGAAGCGAGGATTTGCAATTCGAAGCAATGTTAATCAGAGGATTTGTAATCCACACCCTTCTCCCATGTGATTGTATCGTGTTCAAAGTCTTTTATAAAACGAGAGCTTATTTTTTACGTAAAACTGAATTGCCCCTCGCTCCCGCACAATTGTATCGTGTGGGGAAGTCATTCCTAATCATGCGATTGAAAGAGGTTTGATATAAACTCGAAAATAATTTACGTGATTTATAATTTTTATTTACAAATGTTGTATATTTATTGCGTAAATAAACCGTTATGCACAATTTTAAAAAGTGACAGCGACCATTATAAACATTGAATTTAAAGAATATGAAACCCACATGTATTACATACACAAACACGAATAAATATAATATTCAGACATGTGGGTTCCATCAGACCTTTAAAAAATAAATCATATT